>Ga0182030_10002886_pt1 | contig 36602 bp, 41 predicted proteins | sample 812S3MmetaG_FD_121299 | JGI IMG/M metagenome (GOLD analysis project Ga0182030, IMG submission 121299) | Permafrost microbial communities from Stordalen Mire, Sweden - 812S3M metaG (Illumina Assembly) | ecosystem: Environmental > Terrestrial > Soil > Wetlands > Permafrost | place: Sweden...
AGGTGATCCCACAATTCATTGTCAATGTCGGTCATGGGTTGCGGACGTTTGCAGTGCGGACATAAGGTGCGCACAAGACGTTGCGCCATGATGCCCAGCACAGTCGCGCTGATCATGTAGGGCGGTACGCCCAGATCGAGCAAGCGGGTGATGGCGGCAGGGGCATCGTTGGTGTGCAGCGTGGAGAGCACCAGATGGCCGGTTAAAGCCGATTGGATCGCCATCTCGGCGGTTTCCAGATCGCGAATTTCACCCACCATGATGATGTCCGGGTCTTGTCGCATCAATGCACGCACACCTTCGGCGAAGCCGAGATCAAGGCCGTGCTGCACCTGCATCTGGTTGAATGCTGGTTCGATCATTTCGATCGGGTCTTCGATGGTGCAGACGTTTACCTCGGGCGTGGCGAGGTGTTTGAGCGTGGAATAAAGCGTGGTCGTTTTGCCGGAACCCGTCGGCCCGGTGACAAGGATAATACCGTTGGGCCGTTGCGTCATTTGTTGCCAGCGTGTGCCGTCTTCTGTCGAGAATCCAAGTTCGGAAAAATCGCGCACCAATACTTCCGGGTCGAAAATACGCATGACTAATTTTTCGCCAAAAGCAGTGGGTAACGTGGAGAGCCGCAGTTCGACTTCCTGTCCGTCTGTGGTGCGGGTTTTGATACGGCCATCTTGCGGCCTGCGTTTTTCCACCACATCCATGCGTCCAAGCAACTTGATGCGGCTGGTCATCGCGGCAATGACCGACATGGGGAGTTGATGAACCTGATGCAAAACGCCATCAATGCGAAAACGAATCAGACCAAACTCGCGGCGCGGCTCAATGTGAATATCCGAGGCCCGCTGGTCGAAGGCGTACTGCCACAACCAGTCGACAATATGCACAATGTGGTGGTCGTTGGCATCAAAAGAACTTTTACTCTTGCCTAGCTCCACCAGTTGTTCAAACGAAGCGCCGTTTGGGTTGACGTTGTTGCTGCTCTTCGTGGCACTCTTGATTGATTTGGCCAAGTTGTAAAATTCGGCCAAATAGCGGGCGATGTCGTGGGGTGAAGAGATCACACGGCGCACTTCTTTACGCGAGGTGTGCTTAACCACTGTTTCCCATTCGCGCAGGAATGGTTCGGCAGTTGCAACAACTACTTCATTCGCAGTGACTTGCAACGGCAAAATGGAGAAGCGGCCGGCGTAGTCATTGGACATCAGATCGGTGACGCTGGAGAAGTCGATTTTTAACGGGTCGATATGGAGATACTCCAGCCCCACTTTTTTAGCCAGCCACTCGGTGAGTGCTTCCAGTGTGAGCGTTTTATTGGGCGGCAAAGCAGACCTGAAAGTTTTATTTGCGATCAGCAGTAGCGGATGTTGCTCCAGGCGGTGTAATTTGCGCTCGGCTAGAAGTGTATCGGCTTCCTCGCGGGTAATAAGGCCGTCTGCGGTCAGCAGGTTTAATACTTCGGACAGTTGAAGTTTATGTTCAGATGGGTTCGACATTTTGGGTTCCTTTTTACCTCAACGGCTATAAACTTCCCTCACCGGACGGCTTATATCCTGAAATAATTTCATTCTGCGCGCATCTATTTTGCCATTTTCGACGGCATTTAGTAATGCACAATTCGGTTCGTGGGTGTGGCTGCAATTATGGAAACGGCATTTGCCCAGATAAGATGCAAACTCGATGAATCCGGATTCAATCTCACCCAAACTCAGGTGGTGCAGTCCGAACATTTGCACGCCGGGGCAATCAATTAACTGACTGTTTGCATTGAGGTGATACAGACGCGCATGGGTGGTGGTATGTTTTCCGGAGTCCAAAACGGTAGATATTTCACGCGTCGCAGCTTTTGCATCGGGCAGTAGCCCATTGATGAGCGTGGATTTTCCCATGCCGGATTGTCCGACCAAGACACTGCAGTGCCCTTGTAATAGCGGAAGTAGCGGGGCGGAATTTTGCAGCGCAGAGAGTTCGATTACTCTATAGCCGATAGCCTTGTATGGTGCAAGCGTTGCGCGGGCCGCCTCTGCCGGCAGGTCGCATTTATTTAATATGATGAGAGACTCAAGTTGCTGATCGCGTGCAGCGATGAGGCACCGCGCAAGCAATTCGTCGTTGAACGAAGGTTCGACTGCCACGACGCAAATGATCTGGGTTACATTCGCCGCGATGATCTTTTGCCGGTAGGCATCGGAACGGTAGAGCAAAGAGCTGCGCGGCAATATGTTTTCGATTACGCCCTGATCGGCTGAGCTGCGCTGAATTTCTACCCTGTCTCCGCAGGCGACTTCGCTTTTTTTGCCGCGCGGGACACACTCCAGTATTTCTCCGTCATTTAGCTCGGCTAAATAATGCCGTCCGAATGCGGCAGTAATCAGGCCTTGCTGTAACGAAGTGCTATTCAAAATGGAGTTGTGTTCATGGAAGTTGGTAGTAACGCAAGTTCAGATATGGCCCGGGATTTTGTTTATTTTTATTTCTTCGTTAGATGTGCGATTCGCTCCATGGCAGGAGGATGCGATTCGTAAAAAGAGGCATACAAAGGGTCGGGCGTCAGGGTTTTTGCATTGTCCTGATAGAGTTTGACTAATGCTGAACTGAGGTCATTGGCATTGGTTTGTTCGGCGGCATAACTGTCTGCCTCAAATTCATGTTTGCGCGAATAATAAGAGGTGAGCGGTTGCAACAGGAAACTGAATACCGGTAGCACCATAAAAAATAATAGCAATGCCAGCGCTGTAGATTGAGTCTGCCCGGCGATGGCAGGATTAATGTTGACACCCAAACCCTGATAGAACCAGGCCGATTGCATTAATTGCGCCAATAACCACAAGAACACGAGGCTGAGGGCAAAAGTGAAAACAATACGTTTAACCACATGGCGATTTTTGAAATGCCCGAGTTCGTGTGCCAGCACGGCGTCGATTTCCTCCGGTGTCAGTCGCTGTAGTAAGGTATCGAAGAAAACGATGCGTTTGGTTTTGCCGAAACCAGTGAAATATGCATTTCCGTGGCTGCTGCGTTTTGAGCCATCCATGACGAATAGTCCGCTGGAGGTGAAACCGCAACGATTCATCAATGCATCGATACGCTCTTTCAGCGTCTCGTCCTGCAAGGGCTGAAACTTATTGAACAATGGTGCGATAAAGTTTGGGTAGATGAAAAGCAGCAACAAGTTAAAGCTGACCCACACTCCCCAAACATACAGCCACCAATAAGGCCCCATTTTTTCCATTAGCCACAATACGCCGAGCAATAGTGGCAGGCCAAGAATAACTGCCAGCAATATGCCTTTGATTGCATCCAGCAGGTATAAGCCCAGTGTCATTTTGTTGAAGCCAAAACGGGCTTCGACAACAAAGGTGCTGAATAGCTCGAATGGTACTTCCAGAATCGAACTGATGACGAGAACCGCAACGATAACGCTAACGCCTTGCAACATGGTGTTGTGAAAGGTGGCGAGAGACCAGTCGCCAAGAGACTGGATGCCCCCGCCCAAAGTGAATGCCAATAGCATTGCCATTTCGAACACGGTGGAAAATATAGATAATCGTGTCTTGGCGCTGGTGTAATCAGCCGCCTTTTGATGCGAGACCAGATCAATTTGTTCGCTAAAAGCGCCCGGTACATGCGCGCGATGGGCTTTGATGTGTTGTATTTGGCGGAGTGCCAGCCAAAGTTTGAGTGATGTGGTGAGCAGTAATGCGCTTACGAATAGGGTGGTGAATAAAGAGGTTGTCATCTAGTCTCAAAAATAGTTAGCGATGATAAGTGTCTGTCAACGAAGTGTGCCGATGTGCCACAATACGCGCCGGAATGTTAATTAATAATTAGGACGGCGAATTATGGCACAAAATCAAAATTACCTTATCTGGTTGGATATGGAGATGACGGGGCTGGTACCCGAGACTGATCGAATCATCGAAGTTGCAATGGTTATCACGGATAACGACCTGAATACGATTGCAGAGGCACCCACGCTGGTCGTGCATCAGACGGATAGTGTACTGGATGCGATGGATAACTGGAATAAGTCCACGCACGGCAAATCGGGACTCATTGACCGGATTAAACTTTCAACGTTGGATGAAGCTCAAGTCGAGGAAGCGTTTTTGGCCTTTCTAAAAGAGCATGTGCCTGTAAGGACATCGCCGATGTGTGGTAATTCGATCTGTCAGGATCGGCGATTTATGGCGCGCTGGATGCCAAAGCTGGAGGATTATTTTCACTATCGCAACCTTGATGTGAGTACTCTTAAAGAGCTGGCCAAGCGCTGGAAACCGGAAGTTGCTCAAGGTATAAAAAAACACGGCAAGCATGAGGCTTTGGCTGATATTTACGAATCTATCGAAGAGATGAAGCATTATCGGGACAATTTTCTCAAGTTATGAACGTTACTTTTAGTATTGGATTGAGTACTCGACCCTTGCATGCTTGCTTGTTATCATCCTGCTTATGCAGCGTTATATTCAAGGAATAGATGCAATGGGTCACGAAACTGGACAATTTGACAGTGTGGATCGTCAACTGATGGAAACAGGCGCTCCTGCGAAAGTGCGCGAATGGACCGAAATTGGCGAGGCTGAAATTGTTTATACGATTTTTGGCAAGGCCAAGGTTCGCATTATTCGAAAACACGACAAAATGCGTAGCATGTTTTTTCTGTTGGCGGCACTGGTGATTGTTATTGTAGCCTGGCAGGGCTGGCTTTTGTATGAACGCACCGTGATGCCGCAAAGCGCTGATCTTTTGCCCGGGGAAAGCACCAAGTTGGTTGTACCCACCCCTTCAGCACAAACAGAAAGCAACACAGGGTCGAACGATCCTCAATTGGCAAACAGCAAGAAGGGTGAGTCACAACCCCAGGATTTTAAAGATAGCAAACAAACAGATGCAAAGTCGGTTGTGCACCAGCCATATAGAGTTGTCAGGCCACAATTAGCACCTGTTGAAAATAACGGTTCGCTGGTGAATCAGACTGACAAGCAACTCCAGGATCAACCGTTATCAAAGACGACTGTGGCGCCATCCGTTGCAGCACCAAGCTCAACTCAAAGTCCGGTAAGTGATTCTGCGCTTGCCAGCCCGCCTGTCAATAAGGTTGAAACACCGAATTCATCGACTGTAAACGACCATCAAATGGGCGACCCGATTAATCCTAAAAATTAAACCCGATAAATTTCGTCAGCTATCAAGTTCTTCATTTTTGAGCTACTGTTGCGCTAAGGACAAGAATTAACGAGAATGGCGACTATGGAAAAGACAGTAAAAATTCGCGCTTACCCGGGTGAGAATAAAGGCGATATTCCGAAAGAAAATCCGGTCGACGATAAGAGTAGCTCACTTCATCTCGCGATGAAGGATGCACAACTCGAAGAGGAAAAAAGTCGCACGCTTGAGAATTTGAAAACGATTGTGCAACTCCGGGAGAGTCTCAAGCAGGAACAGGAAAAAAATGCCGAGTTAGTCAAGTCTGTGGCCGACCTTCGGGGTAAATTAAATAAGTTGGCTTCTGTTGAAGAAAACCAACTCGTTAAGAAAAATGCTCAACTGGAAGATGAAAAAAGAAAATCGAGCGAGCAATTAAAGGCGATTGAGCTGCTTAAGGAAAGCCTTAAGGAAGAGAAGGATAAAAATGTCTTGCTGACAGTTAATTCAGCGGATTTACATGCAAAATTAAACAAATTGTCTGAGGTAGAAGAGAATCAATTGATCAGGAAAAATACCCTGCTTGAGGATGAAAAGAAAAAGTCGATCGGGTATTTGAAGGAGATCGAGCAGCTCAAGGAAAACGTTAAACAAGAGCAGGCAAAAAGAGCCGAGTTGGAAAAAAAGTCGGCTTTGCAGGAAGCCAAGGCAAAAGAAATGGCCGAAATAATAAGTACGATTTCAAATATTGCCGCCGGGGTTTAAACGGCGGCGAGAGCTTACATCAGGCAATAATCAACCGGCGCAAGTGCTACCAAACCGTGGTTATCACCCACCGACTCGCGTAGATTGATTTCTATCGAACGGCAGATCGCCTCCAGCGCCAAATCGTTGGGAGAGTTTCCGAAAGGTTCTTCAATTTCATCACCCAATGCATCCAGTCCGAAAAAGGTGTAGGCGACAATGCCCACCACAAAAGGTGTCATGAAGCCCAAGGTGTCGACCAAACCGAAAGGCAACAAAAAGCAGTAGAGATAGGCAGTGCGGTGCAGCATCAGCGTATAGGAAAAAGGGATAGGCGTACTTTTTATTCTTTCACAGGCCGCAGCCGCAGCGGTTATTGCAGACATGGTGGAGTCCACAGAAGCCGCAAGGCAGGGATCAATGCGTTTCGCATTCATGCACAGGCGCAAGTCTTTGCCCATCTGGTGCATCAGATAATCAGGGATGTTGGTGGCCTTGGCGACATGCTGCCATTCGTTTTGTACGAGAAACGGTTTGATTTCGCCAGTGGCATCCGTGTTGCGTAACAGGTGGCGTAGTGCATGTGAAAAAGCAATCGTGCGATAGATCATTCTGATGCGAATATCATTCAGTCCGAGATCAGCCTTGAGCGGCTCAATGTGTTCTATCAGGCTCAAGCATTGGCGCGAAAAATTGCGACTTTGCAAAACAATTTCACCCCACAACTTGCGGCCTTCACAATAACGATCATAAGCCGCGTTATTGCGGAAGCCGAGAAAAATGGCCAACGGCAAACCGATCAGCGTGAACGGAATTGAGGTCAGCGTTATTTTTTTACTGTAAATGTCACCGTGACTCCACGTCACCAATGTGGCAAGCACGATGTTGACCAGCAGTACGCCCCAAACTTGAGAGAGCACTGAACCGCGAAAAATGAAGAACAACTTGAACCCGGACGGTCTGTCGCGAACTATCATGAAATGACCTTAAATTGGTGTGTGGGAATGGCTTGAAAAGGCAAAGCTAAAATCTAATGAGCGTATTTTAGCATTCGCAGTCAACTACCGCTAACGCGAAACCAACCGGCGATACTGCGCCGGGTGGCGTGAGAAACAAGCACCTCGTGCGGAAAAGACTCGCTTAGAAAAATAATCATCGTACCGAAGGTCGGATTAACCCTTGCGATGACTGTGTTACCCGTTGCTTCAAAAACAATCAGCTCGCCACCATCGCAGGCATGCCAGTCCTCGTTCAAATATAGCACCGTGGTGAGAACGCGGTTTTTCTTGCCCTGCAACACATCGGAATGTTTTGAGTAGCAGTCCCCTTTGCCATAGATCGCGTAATGGCTCTCGTAATCGAATAAACCCAGGAAAAGCGACTCATTCAGCCCCAAGCGCAACTCTTCCATGCAGGCCAGATAGGCACTATCGGTACTATTGCCCTCATCCAGCCAATTGATCACATCGCTGCGAATTGAAGCGATCTGCTTCTTGGCCGAGCCTCTGCCAACCTGTGCGGCCTGAAATCTCGTCGGGTCGCCAGCGTGGCAACGCGTGAATAAATCAGCCAACAGTTTATCTACCAGCGGTTTAGCCAGAACAATGTAGCCGGTGTCCACAAGCTGTTTGGAAATCTCGGGGATGTCCATAAGTGCCAAGAGTCTAGCACTTATAGGGGAATGGACTGGTACTGATTGTGAAGTTGCTAAAAGTGATCAGAAATCAAAGCCAGACGACTTCGCTTTGTAGACGAACTTTCCGTTATTAGCGCTGAAACTCGTACATATTTTTCAGAAAAACATCCGCATCCGCGTCCGCCGAGTTGGTAGGCAGATCAACCTGTTCGTTGGTCTGGGCAATGCGGCTTTCCTCTACCAGAGCGAGTTGCGGATTCCACCCGGCACATAATACCTCTTCGCCATACTCTTCATTTATGGGTGCTTCACGCTCTATCTCGTATCCATTAGTATTTATCTCGATGTTATCCATGTTACATTTCCTTGCTTGGTACACAAAAATATTGTCAATAAGTTATCGGATAATGCGAAAGAAATATAGAAGCAATAGCTGGTATTTCATCAGTAGCCGAAACAATAACTGCATCTGAAAAGAATTGATCACATGCACTGAGGTTAACGCCCTCAGTCTGATTTCGGATGACAAGAAAATAAAAAAAGATTCGAGTACGGATTATCCTTGGCTTTGTCTCATTAAATGTGCAGCCGCGAATCGCTTTATTGCGCACTCTCGCCCAAAGATAATCCGACATTGAAAACGCTGTTGGCAGTGCAGAAGGCTGTCGGGATGAGGCTTTCGCTGGAGCCGGAAAATAAGGTGCGGCATAGCGTGCTTGGATGAGGCAGCGTAAAACAATGTTAAGCTGGCCCTTATAAGCTGGGTGTGATGGATGCGTTGCTGATAGTGGCTTGGGCGTAGCGATGGAGGCGTTTGCTTACATACCAAATTGCTGGCAGCATAGCGCCTATTGATGAAGCATCATCGGCTGAAATACTGAAAGGAAGCATTATGTCGCATCCAAACTATTCAGACGGACGCATCACCATTGACCCTGCCATTTGCAATGGCAAGCCCACTCTTCGTGGGAAGCGCATTGCCGTGCAAACCGTTCTTGGCTATCTGAGCGAGGGCGACAGTGCTGAGGAAATATTGGAGCAATATCCAAGTCTCGACGCGGATGATATTCGTGCCTGCCTGCGCTTTGCCGTTTTATCCTAGAACAATCAAACGGGCTTGACATAGGGAAATAATTTCCCTTATTCTCTATCTGTGCCTACCCTATATCGCTACCGTAACTGGCGCATCACCATGTATTTCGATGATCACGGCTTGCCGCATTTCCACATCGTTTGCAACGGACTAGAAGTCGTGGTGTTAATCGAAACCTTGCAAGTCTTGGAAGGTGAAATTGACAAGCGCGCCTTGGTAGAAGGTTTGGCATGGGCGGCGGCTAACCAGCCGCTACTGCGCAAAACATGGGCAGATTTTCATTAAGGAGAGCCAGCATGATGCCTTACACCATCAAACAAGTCACCGCATTGCCAGACTTCACCTTGAGCATCACTTGGGCTGCGGGTGGGCAAGCAGAAGTGCGCATCGCCGACATCATCCAGCATACTCGTGGACTAGCGCCCTTGCGCGAACCCGCCGCCTTTGCGCTAGCGAGTGTGGGGGAAGACGGACTATCGGTGGCATGGTCGCCAGAATTGGAAATTTCCGCGCGCCGCATGTGGCAACTGGCAACCGAACAAACCAGCGACAGCCGTGCCGAATTCCGCGATTGGCTGCAACGCAACCAGCTCACCTTAACCACCGCAGCAGAAGCATTAGGACTCACCCGTCGTACCATCAGCCAATACAGCAGCGGCGCACGCCCTTTACCTAAAATGGTGCATTTGGCGCTTAAAGGGTTTGAGGCGGAGAGACGGGCAGCGTAACAAGCTTATAAGCCACGGTTATGCGCACGCTTAATTTTCTTTCTGTTGCGGCGTATGATGGACGAGATTTAGTTAATTTAAGGAGGATGCCCTATGCGAAAACAGCGTGATATTTATACATCTCCTCTGGATGCGTTGGTGTCGGTGAGCAAGCAACTCAGTCTGTATGAAAGCCAGCACGGTATGGATTCGGAGACGTTTTTCGACCGCTACCAAAAAGGTTCGATCGGCGATGAGGCTGAGTCGGTAGAGTGGGCAAATGCTTACCGGCATTATGTTGCGTTGCATCAACAATTGGAGCATCAGTTGCGTGTTGCCGCATGATTCTCTGGAACGCTACTTCGCAGAAATCGAGGCAGCCGTTGCCCAGTTGCCTGCATATACCGAGAATTATGTAGAAGAAATTCTGGCCGCCGATCGCGCTAACCTGCGCATACGCCTCCGCTTTGAAAGTGGCTACTTGTTGGAGATTAACGAAGCAGTCATTGTTGAAAGTGGTTTACTCAAAACTTTGGGGTATCGTTACCATTTTCAAAATGCAGGGAGTGGGCTGATGTTCCGTTATGACAACACGCCACACTTCCCTGACTTGCCGAGTTTTCCCCATCACAAGCATCTTCGCGATGCAGTCATAGCCACAAGCAAGCCTGATTTACTGGATGTGCTGCAAGAAGCGAAAGACAACAATCCGTAGGCTGGCGGGGAGGCACGAACCCCAGCATATACGAAGTCTTAAGCGCTGGGGTTCGTGCCTCACCCCAGCCTACGTGCTAAATCCGTGGTAGGCCCCCGATTGATTTAATTTCTGAAATTGCGTTCTCGTAATTCTTCGCATGCTCCGTCTAGGCCAGGGAATAATGAGCCAGCGGTAATTCCCATATATTCGAGTTCTTGAATTACTTTTTTGCGGTCTTTGATAGGAAGGTCTATCGCAAATAGATATTGCTTGTCCGGTGACTCTTTGGATACGATATAAGACTCAATGTCGTCAATGTTAGTAATAGTTGATGCAGCTTGTTGTGGAATCATGCGCTCATTTTCCAGAGCAAGAAACTCACTAACGGATAGATGGGGACCCGCAGGTAACAATTGGGCTAGTTGGTTGAAATCGCTTTTCCACAGCTCCTGATTAAATGCAAATATCCTAACTTTGGCATCTGGCATCGACTGCATAGCTTTTTCATCTGAAATACCACGGTATGCAAAAAATGCAGCTACATAAGGGGAGTAAGTCCAGTCTAATAATGGAGTCGGGTAGCCATGATGCTGCACTAAGTTGAAAAATGCGCCATTTTCATTTGGTATGTCTAAGTTGAAGACATGCTTTGTTCTAGCACTCAAATGTTTATGCAGCATTTGAATGTCTTCAGCAACGAACCTATTCAAATTAAATCGACCTGCTCGATGAAATGATGTGCGCAAACGACTAGTCTGGTTTTGTCCTCTAAACAAGAAACGCCGACCTTCCATTTTAGATATAGCCATTCTGAAGCTGTCCCAATCAGAAATAGTTGGTTTGAGTTCAGATGGTTGAATTGCTTTTGAACGAGGAAGGGTACATGAGCCATGTGTTTCGATATCAGTAACCCATGATAGGGTTAAAGAATCATCAGTTAACACTCCAGTGATGTTTGCATACTTAGGCATAACTACCCCTTCACCGAAAAAAGGCATGACTTTATCTGGGGAGTCAATTACACCAGTTGTAGGATTGATCGGAGATATCCAATCTGTTCTTAATTGGAAATTATTGTCCTTGTTTCCTGTTTTGAAAGATACAGCGGTACTCGGCAATGATTTATCGCTCTCATTTAAGTAGGCAACACCCTCGAAATATGTGGCACGCTCATCAATGTTGATAATAATCAAACCAGCGTTTGATCCTGAATAAGTCCCTATCCATTGACCTTTCATAAATGTGCACCTTTCAAAATATGGGTGATAGCGATTAAATCAGCTTCTTCAACTGATACAGCCTTTCCAGCGCATCCTTCGGACTTAGCTCATCTGGCTGCAATTCGCGCAATGCGGCCAACAGCGGATGCTCTTCCGCTTCTTCTGGCTCAACAATCGGTTTGTGATCAAACAAATCCCCCTGCGGATTTTGTGCGGCGCTGTTTTGTTCCAGCAAGCGCAGTTGTTTTTTCGCGCTGCGGATGACGCTTTGCGGTACACCCGCCAGCGCGGCGACTTGCAGGCCGTAGCTCTGGCTGGCGGCGCCTTCGTTAACCGAGTGCAGGAACACGATGCTGTGCTGGTGTTCGATGGCGGAGAGGTGCACGTTGGCGAGTTGCTGAAATTCTTCATTGAGGCGCGTCAACTCAAAATAGTGGGTGGCGAACAGGGTGTAGCTGCGGTTGCTTTCCAGAAGGTGACGGGCGATGGCGTAGGCGAGGGCGAGTCCGTCAAAGGTGGAGGTGCCGCGCCCGATTTCATCCACCAGCACCAGACTTTTTTCGGTGGCGTTGTGCAGGATGTTGGCGGCTTCGGTCATTTCGACCATGAAGGTGGAGCGTCCGCTGGCCAGATCATCTGATGCGCCGATGCGGGTGAATATCTGGTCGATTTCGCCGAGCACGGCTTGCTGTGCGGGTACTAAGCAGCCGACATGCGCGAGCAGCGCGATGATGGCGACCTGGCGCATGTAGGTGGATTTACCGCCCATGTTTGGGCCGGTGATGAGCAGCGTGCGGCGTGTGTCGTTGAGCGTGGTGTCGTTCGGCGTGAACTGGTCTACTTGCGCTTCCACCACCGGATGCCGACCTTTAATGATACGGATCTGCGCGTCGTCGCTGAATTGCGGTGCGCTGAAATTTAAGGTGGCCGCGCGTTCGGCGAAGGTGGCGAGCACATCGAGTTCGGCGATAGCGGCGGCGATGCGTTGCAGTTGTGGAATGAACGGCGCGAGTTGGTCGAGCAATTGTTCGTAGAGGAATTTTTCGCGTGCCAGCGCGCGGTCGTTGGCGGAGAGCGCTTTATCCTCGAACGCTTTTAATTCCGGCGTGATGTAACGCTCGGCATTCTTCAAAGTCTGGCGGCGGCGGTAATCGTCCGGCACATTGACCGATTGGGCTGCGCTTACTTCGATGTAGAAACCATGCACGCGGTTGTATTCCACTTTCAGCGTGGTGATGCCGGTGCGGGCGCGTTCGCGCGCTTCCAGTTCCAGCAGAAAATCGCCGCAGTTGGTTTGGATGCCGCGCAGTTCGTCGAGGTCGGCATCGAAGCCGTCGGCGATCACGCCGCCTTCGCGTAACACGCTGGAAGGTTCGGGTTTGAGCGAGCTTTGCAGGATGGTGACGAGTTGGGTGTCGGCTTGCAATGCATCGGCCAGCATTTGCAGCAAAGCGTAGGGTGGGCACGCTTCTGCACCCGCAGGGGGTAGGCCGTGGCTGTAATGGGATAAATCCCCAACAGCACACGCTCTGCCCAGGCGGTTATCAGCGGTAATTTCCGCGTGGGCAGAAGAGCTGCCCACCCTACCCAGTGCATCGCGTAACTGTGGCAAAGTGTGTAGCGTATCGCGCAAGCCGGAAAGGTCGCGCGGACGCGCACTGCGCAGGGCGATGCGCGCGGTGATGCGTTCGACATCGACGCTGGGTTTGATGTGGTCGTGGACTGCTCGGTACAACTCCCTCTCCCGCAGGCGGGAGAGGGTTGGGGTGAGGGGCGTTGAAGGGGGAGCTTCGAAATTTAATCCCTCACCCTCGATCCCTCTCCCGCCTGCGGGAGAGGGAAGTAGTTGCAGTTGCTCGACCGCATCTAATCTTGCCCGCAACACATTCCTATCCCGCAACGGATGATGCAACCAGTTGGCGAGCAGTCTGCTGCCCATGTTGGATGCACAGGTGTCGAGCAGCGAGAGCAGTGTGGGAGCCGGTTCGCCGCGCAGCGTTTGGGTGATTTCCAGATTGCGTCGGGTGGAGGCATCCATGCGCACGTATTGGTCGGCGCTGTAAACCTGCATGCTGCGGATGTGGTTGATGGCTTGGCCTTGGGTGAGCTTGGCGTAGCCGAGCAGTGCGCCTGCGGCTTCCAGCCCGATGGTGAATTCATCGCAACCGACTCCGGCAAGGTCGATGGTGGCGAACTGCTGGCAAAGTGTGCGGCGCGCGGTGCCCAATTCAAAGTGCCATTCGGGTAATGATTTAAATGCCGCATGGATACTGGTTTGCACAGCAGCGTTTTCTGCGTGCAGAATTTCCGAAGGCTGTAAGCGTTCCAGTTCGGCGGGCAGATTGTCAGTGACGGTTTCGCACACGAAAAATTGTCCCGAGGCCAGATTCAACCAGGCCAGACCCAGCTTGCCACTGCGCTGGTGCAATGCCAGCAACAAATTGTCGCGCTTCTCTTCCAGCAAAGCCGAGTCGGTAACAGTGCCGGGGGTGACAATGCGCATTACCTTACGCTCCACGGGGCCTTTGCTGGTAGCGGGGTCGCCGATCTGTTCGCAGATAGCAATGGATTCGCCCATTTTTACCAGGCGCGCCAGATATTGTTCGGCAGCGTGATACGGTACCCCCGCCATTTTGATCGGCTGCCCGTTGGAGGCGCCGCGCTGGGTCAGTGTGATGTCGAGCAGCTTGGCAGCGCGTTCCGCATCTGAATGGAACAACTCGTAAAAATCGCCCATGCGGTAGAACAACAGCATGTCGGGATAGTCTGCCTTGATGCGCAGATACTGAGCCATCATGGGGGTATGCTGGGCGACGGTCATGGAGGAAGTAATTTTGACGTTTCTAAAAGACGGCATTTTACCGCTACTATTTCATAAGAGTGAGAAGGATTGTTGAAAACTGAATTTGTTTGGAACTGTCGACAAACTTTGTAGACTACTGGGTTGTAAAGCTAAAGATATTGTAGTTATTGGCCGATAGGTATAACATGAACGAAAAAATATGCCATATTGGTTAGTGACAAAAGGGGAGGATGTTAATGCGAACAAAGCCCATAATATCCGCTGAAGTTAGGGTGCTGGTGTTGCCGCCAGCGGTGGCGATTGTTGTTTTGGGATTCTTGTCTTTCTTTGTCAGGTCTTGGCTGCCTTCCGGTTCGGGCGGTGACATCGTGATATTTTTTGCAGCCATCTTCCTGGTTCCTGTTACCACATATTTTTTTGGGCATAAAGTCTTATTTCGAATTCTGGGTGCAGGGGTTGATCGAACTGCAACCTTTGCCAAATCATTTGCCGATGGAACCAATACAATATCCACATTGCCGGGAAATCATGGGACAGGTTCGGTTGTCGCTTCGGTGGAAAAATTAGCAGCGCAAGCTGAAAAAATTTCGGGTGGAATCGCTGCCAATGTCGAGAAGTTAAATTCAGGCGTGGAACAATTATCTGCCGGCGCCAATGAAATCCTGTTCACTTCGCAAATGCAAACTGCTTCAATTAACGATACCAAGCAAGTAATGAACGACATGTCAGACCGGATCAAAGCCGTTGCCGAGTTGACCAGAGACACAGAGGCGCTTTCAAATAAAGCGACCAACCTGTCGGCAGACGGCGAAACAGTGGTTCAAGACGCTGTTCAAGTAATGAAATCAATCGCCGATGCCATGAACCGTGCTTCCGGTCAAATTAATGCGTTGACCAACCACGCTCAAGATATTGGTAAGGTAGCCACCGTCATCAGAGAAATCGCGGATCAAACCAATTTGCTTGCCTTGAATGCCGCGATTGAGGCTGCACGGGCAGGGGAGCAGGGGCGGGGTTTTGCTGTTGTGGCTGATGAAGTGCGCAAACTTGCGGAAAGAACAGCGCAATCCACCAGAGAGATTACTACGACCATTCATGTGATGCAGGAGCAAACCCAGGAAGCGGTTCAGGGTATCGGGCAGGCGATGCCGCTGATGGAGCAAGGTGTTGAAAAAGCAAATCGGGCATCGGATGTTCTCAGAAATATACGCACAGAGTCGCAAAATACCCTGGAGAAAATATCGCAACTCACGGTTCAGGTTGACGAACAGTCTAAGCTGGCAAACAATGTCGTCGACGGAGTGACTCAGATTCTGGATATGACGGCGAATACTGATACTGTTGCAGAAAAAATATTAAATACCTCGGTCGCCATTTCGCTTACTTTAGCCGAGTTGCTTGTACAGTCCAAGGGCAACAGCAATTTAGCTTCATCTACAAACGAGATTTCATCATCGTAGTTCCCGCATTTCACACAACAAGGAGGATAAAATGGCTCTTATCAGTTGGTCTAGTATGCTTTCCACAGGCATTGCCGAACAAGACACGCAACACAAAAAACTCATAGACCTTATTAACCAGCTCAACGACGCCATGCAGTCCGGACATAGTAACGAGGTGCTGGGCAAAGTGTTGTCTGAACTGGTGAACTACACTGTGTTTCACTTCGGCTATGAAGAGAAATTGATGGCGCAATATAAGTACGAGGACACTCCGGCTCACAAGACAGAACACACCAAGTTTGTCCAGACTGCAGGCGATCTCAAGAAGAAATTTGATTCGGGCAATGCCGTGATTTCTGTTGAAATTATGAATTTTCTGCGTGACTGGTTGACTAACCACATTATGAAGACGGACAAGAAATTGGGGCAGGCACTCGTTAAGCTGGGTGCCAAGTAGACTCTTTCCGAAGTAGTTGGCAACGACGATTCTTTAAAATGCGCCGCAGTAATGCGGCGCTTTTATTTGTTGGCCTCTGCCAGAGGCATGGCGGTTAGGGTGAGGAAACTGCTCAAACTTGTGTTGAGTTACGCAAGCGCCAATTTACCAGCGCAATTGCAATGGCAGCGTGAATAGCTATGATGAGAATACCGCTCCAGGGCGCGTGTTTGGTATCGAAAGGCAAGAGGAAATAACGGACGGAATCCTGACCTGCGATGCTTGCCAAGAAAGGCAGCAGAAGATTAAGAACCAACAGATAAAGCATAGTGGCGCCGAGCGCGCGCTTACTGTTGGGGGCCAATGTAAAAAACAGCAGAATGCAGGCATCGCGCAACAGCATGAGAACCAGCGTGAAGGACTGTAGCGAACTATCGATACCAAGTTGTTTCGGAAAACTGTCTGACGGTGCGAACTGGATTAATATTGCGAAAATGAAAGAGAGCAGCATAGTTGTCGGCCACAGAGGCAGACTTTCCAGCCAGTTGCGCCAGTCTTGCCTAGCTTGCAGCATACGTAATTTGCGCCATAGCTGCAAAGTGTTTGGTTCGCTAAAAAGTGCCGCATAGGTCAGCGTGACTGAAATAAATAGTCCGATTATTGATAGCGCCTGTATTCTATTTGTATCGTGATTGAATCCGCCGAAATACGCAGTCAAGACAAGAGCGAGAGCTGGCCAGGCCCACGGCAGTGTGCGAACTTGCAATGCGTTGGAAGTAACGCGCCAGGCAGCGATCGTGGTACAGGCGGCGAACAGCAGGGCACTGCAAAGCCAAAAGTTTGCATGATCCACTTCCATATCCCACCAGGAAATTAATACGGTTTTGCTGGCAGAATAGAAGACTGACGATGACAGGAAGAGAAAGATGATCACCAGCCAACCCAATCCCCCGCGCTGGACAATGCGCCCGCCGGTTTGACTGGTGTGCAGATTTAACGCGATCAGTGCCGCGTGTACCAATATACCGACGGCACACAGACTTAGAAGAGTCGCGATGACATCCGGCTTGCCGGCGCTGAAGCCGGATACGGCAATGACGATTAAACACATCAGGCCGCCGTACCAGTTGTATGAAGTCGAGCCGAATAATTTCCCCCAAGTCATTGTCCATGGGTTGATTGCGCTCATGCGTTGCTGATCCCAGGTTTTGTCACGCAACTCATCGACAATGGTGGCATTCGCATTGCGGGCACCCCAAAGCCAGACAACGAAAATGAACAATGCGATGGATGCCTCATACAAACGCGATGAGACGTTTATTTCTTGGGAGAACAGGATAGCCAGAAAAGTCAGTGCCAATAGCGCAGGCATGGCAATTAACCTGTGCAGAGAGAAGGATAACCACAGATTGCGTTTAAACTCAGGATTGCTCATTGCTTGCTCTCCAGATGGGCTGTGACCGAGCGCAAATATGATTGCTGTAGATTCTCTTTGTATGGAGCGAAGCTGCTTACTTGAAAACCCGTGTTGATCAGTTCTTTCAAGAGATTTGCCTGTGCATGCGAGTCGCCGAGAAAATCGAATTCGGCAAAGTTGTCGGCAGATTCTTTCACAGTGATTTGTGCATGAGCTTGCAGCCATTCCGGCAAGCGCAAATTCGCTTCGGCAAGCTGCACTTGCAGGCGTTGCAACTTGTTTTTCAGATGTGCCGAATTTAGTGCGCGACTTTCCAGAATGCGACCATCGCGCAGTGCCAGCATGTGCGTGGAATACTCATCCAGTTCCGCAAGAATGTGAGATGACACCAGCAAGGTCATGCCATCGGCTTGCAGTTGACGGAAAAGTGCGGCAAGGCTGGCGCGCGCTTCCGGATCAAGGCCGGAGGCAGGTTCGTCCAACAACAGCACTTTGGGGTGATGGATGATTGCCTGGCCTATGGCAACGCGTTGGCGCAGACCGCGTGACAGGCTACCGCTGATTTGATGCAGACGATCACTTAGTTCCAGCCGGTGCGCTGTTAGTGTTATCGCGGCGGGGATATCTTTATCCGGTAAGCCTTGCGCGGCGGCAGCATATTCAAAACAGCGCGCCACGCTCAGATCCTGATAAAGACCGAAGAAGTCAGACAGATAACCCATGATGCGATGTACTTCGCGCGGCTGCTCTATCACATTCATTCCATCTACTGTGATGTTGCCGGTCAACGGGGTCTCAAGTCCGGCAATGCAGCGCATTAGCGTCGTTTTGCCCGCGCCATTGGGCCCGACCAATGCGGTAACGCTGCCGACGGCAATGGTGAGCGTCACATCATCGAGGGCGCGATGACCGGGGTATTCAAAAGTTAAACCGGAAATTTCTATCAAGGGAACCTCAAGATCATTCTTGCGGAATTAGCTTAACCCTTTAACGCGGGTGTCAGATGCGGCGCAATCACTTGCAGCATCTGGGCGAAAATCTTGGGGTTGCCTGCACAGAGGTGCCCGCTTTTGAGGTAGCCTTCATTGCCTTGCAGATCGCCGACCATCCCGCCTGCCTCGGTGATGAGCAGGCATCCTGCGGCAATGTCCCAAGGCTTTAGTCCGGTTTCGAAAAATGCATCGTAACGGCCTGCCGCAGTCCAGGCTAAATCCAAAGCGGCAGAACCGGCGCGACGCAGTCCCGCAGTTTTTTGGATAGTTTCGCGCAAGATGCTCATGTAAGCATCAAGGTGATCCATCTTGGAATAGGGGAAACCGGTACCGATCAAACTATCGGCAAGTTGGTCGCGTTTGCTTACGCGGATACGTTTGTCGTTTAGGAAAGCACCGCGCCCGCGTGTAGCGGTGAATAGATCATTTTTGGTGGGATCATAAATGACGCCTTGGGTTAGAACGCCGTTGTGTTGCAGCGCGATAGAGACTGAGTATTGCGGTACGCCGTGCAAAAAATTGGTGGTGCCATCGAGCGGATCAATGATCCAAAGAAACTCCGACTCGCCTTGAGAGCCGCTCTCTTCAGCTAAAATCGCATGGGCCGGATAAACATCAAGTATCGTTTCGATGATCGTTTGCTCGGCGGCGCGATCCACCTCACTGACATAATCGGCATTTGATTTTTTGGTGACCGTGAGATGGTCGATGTTGTCGGCGGCGCGATGAATGAGATTTCCGGCGCGACGAGCGGCCTTCACCGCGATGTTGAGCATGGGGTGCATGAAACGAACCTTTTTAATGAACGAAGTAACCCCTGTATTTTAACACCTTACAAAGGTAGTCGTCAGACGTTTGGCAGTAGCCTGGATGAAACAACGAGGAATCGGGGGATTCGCTCAATGCCCCGAACCTTTCATCCCCCATGCACTCTGACGGGTACTCTCGGAATCCGCTGTGTGTCTTACGGGCTACGGTTGCGAGCATTTTTCATTTATCATCTATACCTTGGTAAATGGGGCGGGAATTGTCCGCCTGATAAAGGATGCGGTGTTTGGATAATTTTGATGCTTTAAATAATGTACGTGTGATTCTAAGTCATACCACGCACCCCGGCAATATCGGTGCGGCGGCGCGCGCAATGAAGACGATGGGTTTGTCTCATCTGTATTTGATCAATCCGCGATATTTTCCCGATGCTCAAGCAACGGCAATGGCGGCGGGGGCGGATGATGTGCTCACGAATGCGGTAGTGTGCGCTTCCTTGGATGAAGCGCTGCAGGGCGTGGTGATGGTGGCGGGCATGTCGGCGCGGGTGCGCGATATTTCGCAGGAGGTTATGGCACCACGAGAGGCGATGCCCTTGGTAATTCAACAGGCGCGACAACCCGTAGCGTTGTTGTTTGGCACAGAGATGTCCGGCCTGACAAATGAGGAATTGGCCCGCTGTCAGTTGATGGTACGCATTCCGGTAAACCCGGATTACACTTCACTCAATCTGGCGGCAGCGGTGCAATTAATTAGCTATGAACTGCGTTTGGCGGCAGGGCAGGGCGATTGCGGCGCGCCTGAAGTGACTCCCGCTTCGGCGGAGCATGTGGAGGGATTTTTCCGGCAATTGGAAGAAACACTGACCGAGATTGAATTTTTGAACGGCAAACATCCTACCAAGCTGATGCACAAATTGCGGCGCCTGTATGCGAGAGCCAGACTGGAGCCTGAGGAAATCAATATTTTGCGTGGTATTCTCACATTAACGACGCAATATCACGGCAAACTTAAGCAAGAAGTGAAAATAAATGTTCAAGGCAATTAAAGAAGATATCAGTAGCGTATTCGCACGTGACCCGGCTGCGCGCAGTACACTTGAAGTGCTTACTTGCTATCCCGGTATTCATGCTCGAATTTTGCACCGCTTGTCGCATCGGTTATGGAAGTGGCGACTTTATTGGCTGGCACGTTTACTTTCGCATATCTCGCGTTTTTTAACCGGTATTGAAATTCATCCCGGCGCAGCGATTGGCAGCCGTTTTTTTATTGACCATGGTATGGGGGTCGTCATTGGGGAGACTGCCGAGATCGGAGACGATGTGACGCTTTATCACGGCGTAACCTTGGGTGGCACTTCATGGAAAGAGGGCAAGCGCCATCCCACACTGGGCAATGGTGTGGTGGTCGGTGCAGGTGCAAAAATCCTCGGCCCGATCCATGTGGGCGATGGGGCAAAGATCGGATCGAATGCCGTGGTGGTGAGGGATGTGCCTGCCGGCGCGACAGCGGCAGGAATTCCTGCGCGTATTCTGGAAGAAATGAAAAACACGGTTGGATTTAATGCCTATGGTTTGGGGAACGATCAGAATGATCCGGTATCCAAAGCGTTACATGGCTTAATCGGACATAGTGCCAGCGTCGACCAGCGCATTGAGTTGATTTTGCAGCAATTGGAAAAGATGGGTGTGCGCGTAGAGGATGAGCGTGACACAGCAGAAAAATTTGACCCGAACTACTTGAATAAGATTGTTGACTAAAAAATTCAGGTATTCTATTATCCACTTTGGAAATGAGGGAACGCGCAAGCGTTTTGTTATGTAAAGGTGACTAGTGAGGAAAATATGCGTTTAACTACAAAAGGGCGGTTTGCTGTAACGGCGATGGTTGATTTGGCAATACGCGGCGGAAATGGCCCCGTAACGCTGGCGGGTATTAGCGAGCGCCAGAAAATTTCGTTATCTTATTTGGAGCAATTATTTGGCAAGTTGCGTAAAAATAAAGTAGTCGCGAGTGTGCGTGGCCCGGGTGGAGGTTATTGCCTGGCACGTCCGGCAAACAAAATTGCAATCGTTGACATTATCGTGGCTGTTGACGAGCCTTTGGATGTAACAAATTGTAGTGCATTGGGGAATTGCCTGGATGGAAAACCCTGTTTGACACACGATTTATGGTTTGGGCTCAACGAAAAGATTCAGGAGTACCTTTCCGGAGTGAATTTGCAACAATTGGTTGACGGGCAGATCAAGAACAACGCACAGGTTTCTTCTGTAACGTTGCCAAAGACCGCAAGACAACCGGCACAAATGTCAGCATAGGAGATAAAAATTTAAATTATGCCCATACATCTTCCCATTTATCTGGATTACTCGGCGACTACGCCAGTTGACCCGCGTGTAGCAGATGAGATGATTCCTTATCTCACCGAGAAATTTGGTAATCCGGCTTCGCGTTCGCATTCTTTTGGTTGGGTGGCGGACGAAGCAGTGGAACATGCGCGTGAACAGGTTGCGTCGTTGGTGAATGCAGATCCTAAAGAAATCGTGTGGACATCCGGCGCAACCGAATCGAACAACCTTGCCTTAAAAGGTGCCGCGCATTTTTATGCCGACAAAGGCAAGCATATCGTTACAGTACAGACTGAACATAAGGCTGTGCTAGATACCGTGCGTGAGTTGGAGCGGCAGGGATTTTCAGCAACGTATCTTGAGCCGGAGCCGAGTGGTTTGCTCGATCTGGAAAAGCTCAAAGCTGCATTGCGTCCGGACACCATTATCGTTTCAGTGATGTATGTGAACAACGAAATCGGTGTGATTCAGGACATTCCCGCAATTGGCGAAATCTGTCGGGGACGCGGCATTTTGTTGCACGTGGATGCGGCTCAGGCGACCGGGAAAGTTGTGATCGACTTGCAAAAGTTGAAGGTTGATTTGATGTCTTTCTCGGCACATAAAACTTACGGCCCCAAAGGTATCGGAGCGTTGTATGTGCGCCGTAAACCCCGCGTGAGACTGGAAGCGCAAATGCATGGTGGTGGTCATGAACGCGGATTCCGTTCAGGGACTTTGGCGACGCACCAGATTGTTGGCATGGGGGCGGCGTACCGCATTGCCAAAGAAGAAATGGCCACTGAAAACGAGCGCATCAGAATGTTGCGGAACCGCTTATGGACTGGCTTGTCAAACATGGAAGAAGTCTATCTCAATGGTGATTTGGAACAGCGTGTGCCGCATAATTTGAATGTGAGTTTCAATTTTGTCGAAGGCGAATCTCTTATTATGGCGGTAAAAGATATTGCTGTTTCCAGCGGCTCGGCTTGTACTTCCGCCAGTTTGGAGCCGTCTTATGTATTGCGCGCATTGGGGCGCAACGACGAATTGGCGCACAGTTCTATCCGCTTTACGATCGGGCGATTTACTACGGTAGAGGAAGTCGATTACACCATCAAGCTGCTGCACGAAAAAATCGGCAAACTGCGCGAACTTTCGCCCTTGTGGGATATGTTTAAAGACGGTGTGGATATGAATACCGTGCAGTGGGCGGCACATTAGATAACTGCCCTTTGTTCGTCTGGCGGTGTTGTCGGACAAGCAAATCATCGGTTCTCTAAAATAGAGAAGGAGCATTAAAATGGCATACAGCGAAAAAGTACTGGATCACTACGAAAATCCGCGTAACGTGGGTTCCCTGGATAAGGAAGATTCTTTTGTCGGAACGGGCATGGTTGGTGCACCGGCATGCGGCGATGTGATGAAGTTGCAGATCAAGGTGGGCAAGGATGGAATTATCGAAGATGCGAAGTTCAAGACCTATGGTTGCGGCTCGGCGATTGCATCCAGTTCGCTGGTAACCGAATGGGTGAAGGGCAAGACAGTCGATCAGGCGTTGGCGATAAAAAACACCCAGATTGCGGAAGAGTTGGCATTGCCACCGGTTAAAATACACTGTTCCATCTTGGCCGAGGATGCGATTAAGGCGGCGGTGGCGGATTACAAATCCAAGCACGGCGCGACGGTTGAGACGGCAGCGTGTACGGGTGCAGTTTGCGATTAAAGAACTTTTAATTTTTGGAGGATAGAATGTCGATCACATTGACTGAAAGTGCTGCCCAACATGTGCAAAACTTTTTGACAAAACGCGGCAAGGGTGTCGGACTCAGGCTCGGCGTACGCACAAGCGGCTGTTCCGGCATGGCATACAAATTGGAATTTGCGGATGCGGCAGATGGTGATGATCTGAAATTTGTGAGCAATGGGGTGACCTTGCTTGTCGATCAGCAAAGTCTGCCTTATATCGACGGCATGGAATTGGATTACACCCGCGAAGGATTGAACGAAGGCTTTAAATTTAATAACCCGAACGTGCAAGATACGTGTGGCTGCGGCGAAAGCTTTAAAGTTTGAATGAATTAAGCAAGCGTCCCGCCACTCCTTTTTTCCCGAGAGGTTTTTCTTCCTGCCCGGTGCAAAAAAGGGGGAGTAGCGGGTATCTATTTGGACTGTTGATGATGCCGGAATGATGAAACTTGATCTTCAGCAGGATTTTTTCTCTTTATTCAATCTTCCCGGGCAATTTCAGCTCGACACTACGGTACTCGAAAAAAATTATCGGGCACTGCAAGCACAAGTTCACCCGGACAAATTTTCCCACTTGCCGGAAGTTGAACGCCGACTTTCCATGCAATGGGCGACTCGCGTTAACGAAGCCTATCAGACACTCCGCAGTCCGCTTAATCGGGCGCGCTATTTGTTATCGATACGGGGTGTTGATACGCAGGAGGAAAGTAATACCGCCATGCCGCTTGATTTTTTGATGAAGCAAATGGAATGGCGAGAAGAGTTGGCCGATGCAAAGCAGGCAAAAAACTCGGAGGAGTTGGGTAAAATAGAGCAGCAAGTACAGATCGCGAAGCAAATATTGGAACAGGAATTGTCACAAACTCTCGATAACGTGCACGATTATGCTGCCGCTTCCGGTATAGTGCGCAAACTTAAATTTATTGAAAAGCTCGGGGAAGAAATCGGCTCCGCCTTCGATGAACTGGATACATAAAATGTAGGGTGGGCACGTGTGCCCACCAAGTATTAATGTATGGGCTTAATTGAGTAACTATAAACTGCGTGGGCACAAAAACGTGCCCACCCTACAAAATGGCACTACTTCAAATTGCAGAACCCGGTCTTAGCGCAGCCCCGCATCAACATCGGCTGGCAGTCGGTATCGATCTTGGTACGACTAATTCTCTTGTGGCCACAGTTCGAAATGGCATCAGTACCGTCCTCAATGATATTCATGGCAAGGCTCTTTTGCCTTCAGTTGTGCGGTATCTTGAAGACGGCAGCGTACAAGTCGGGCAAGAGGCACAGGCACGCCAGAGCGAAGATCCTCATAATACGATAATTTCCGTAAAGCGCTTTATGGGGCGGGGGCTAAAGGATGTGGGTGATGTTGCCAATCTGCCCTATCGTTTTGTCGAAGCGCTTCCGCTTGGCTCAAAGCAACCCCCTTCGACAAGCACAGGACAAGCTTCGGGCATGCTGCAATTGCGCACAATTGCCGGCGTAAAAAGCCCGGTTGAAGTCTCTGCCGAAATTCTTAAAGTATTACGCGAACGTGCCGAGCTTTCATTGGGTGGGGAATTGGTTGGTGCAGTGATTACCGTTCCGGCGTACTTCGATGATGCGCAACGCCAGGCAACCAAAGATGCGGCGAAAATTGCCGGATTAAACGTCTTGCGCCTTCTAAACGAGCCGACGGCTGCGGCTATCGCTTACGGCTTGGATAATGCGTCCGAAGGTGTGTACGCGGTATTTGACTTGGGCGGAGGTACGTTCGATATTTCCATTTTGCGACTTTCCAAAGGTGTATTTGAAGTACTCGCCACCAATGGTGATTCTGCATTGGGCGGAGACGATTTTGATCACCGTATTTATTGCTGGACGCTGGAAAAGTCTGGTTTGTTGCCTTTGGGGGCGCAGGACACACGTTTGTTGTTGACTCTTTCACGCACAGCCAAAGAACAACTGACCAACTATCCGCAAGCGCAAATCACAGCGAATTTGAACAGCGGGGATGCGGTGGCGCTGTCGCTTACGCGTGAAGTGTTCTACGACATGACACAGAATCTCCTCGCGCGAACTTTGCAGGCGACCCGCCGCGCGCTACGCGATGCCAAACTTAAGGTTGAAGATATCAAGGGCGTGGTGATGGTTGGCGGAGCCACACGTATGCCGCAGGTGCAACAAGCCGTGGGCGAATTTTTCGGTCAAATGCCATTGAATAATCTTGATCCTGATAAAGTTGTGGCACTGGGGGCTGCAATTCAGGCCAACGTGCTGGCAGGCAATCGCAGCGCGGATGACTGGTTGCTGCTGGATGTGACTCCGTTGTCACTGGGAATCGAAACGATGGGCGGACTGGTGGAAAAAATTATTCCGCGCAATAGCACCATCCCGAATGCTCGTGCACAGGAGTTCACCACTTACAAAGACGGTCAAACGGCGATGAGCATCCACGTGGTGCAGGGCGAACGCGAACTGGTAAGCGATTGTCGTTCGCTGGCGAAATTCGAATTGCGCGGTATTCCGGCAATGGTTGCCGGGGCTGCACGTATACGTGTAACTTTTCAGGTGGATGCGGATGGATTGCTGAGTGTAGCCGCGCGCGAAATGGGGAGCGGTACCGAAGCGAGTATCGAGGTAAAACCTTCCTACGGTTTGAACAACGAAGAAATTATGCGCATGTTGCAGGATTCAACCCAACATGCCCGTGACGACATGCTGGCGCGTGCTTTGCGTGAACAACAAACAGAAGCGGGACAATTGCTGGAAGCCGTTTGGAATGCACTGGAGCAGGATGGAGAGGCGTTGCTGGATGCCGCAGCACAAGCGCGTATTCGCAGTTGTGCGGATGCTCTGCGTGCAGTGGTGAATGGTACCGACCAACATGCGATCAAACGTGCGGTTGAAGCATTGAATCAAGTGACGACGGAATTTGCGCAGCGCCGGATGGATCACAGCGTGACGCGCGCCTTGGCAGGGCATAAACTATCGGAGTTGGAGGGATAAGATGACTCAGATTATTGTGCTTCCGCATGTGGAACTGTGCCCCAAGGGTACTTTGTTTGATGTCGCGCCGGGCGTGTCTGTCTGCGATGCGCTGCTCGATCATGGCATTCAGATAGAGCATGCCTGTGAGAAATCCTGCGCCTGTACTACATGTCACGTTATCGTGCGGGAAGGGTTTGAAAGTCTGGCAGAAGCGACGGAACTTGAAGAAGATATGCTGGACAAAGCATGGGGGCTGGAATCAAATTCACGTTTGAGCTGTCAAACAGTGGTTGGGAAAACTGACCTGGTGATCGAGATTCCCAAGTATACGATCAACATGGCGAAAGAAGGACACGGCAAATGAAATGGATCGACGTGAACGATATTGCGGTCACCTTGTTTGAAAAATATCCCGAGGTTGATCCAAAAACAATTCATTTTGTTGATCTTCACAATCTGGTGATTGGAATAGACGGCTTTGATGACAACCACCATCGTGGCGGTGAAAAAGTTTTGGAAGCGATCCAGGCTGCGTGGATAGATGAATTGGAATAGTCTTTACTTATAATCCGTTCGCCCTGGGTTGTGCGTTTATTGCGCGTATCGAAGGGGAATGCTGATAGACATATTACGGGGATAGCATGAATAAATTACTGCACTTATGGCGCACTACATCACCACGCTGGTTATATCTGGCGGGTTCAATCGTTGTGGCGATAATGTTTGCTTCCGCACTTTATTTGCAATATGTATTGCGCCAAGAACCTTGCCCCTTATGCATGATTCAGCGCGTCATCTTCATAGCTATCGGAATCGTATTTTTTGTTGCCGCATTGCATAATCCCAAGCGCATCGCAACATTCGGCTACAGTGGATTGATCACCTTGCTCGCGCTCACCGGTGTGGCTGTAGCCGGACGACACATCTGGATTCAACATCTGCCCAAAGACAAAGTGCCTGCTTGCGGTCCCGGGCTGGAATTTATGCTCCAGAATTTCCCTATGGCCGATGTCTGGCAAGAATTGATGCATGGCTCCGGCGAATGCGCAGCCAAAGGCTGGACGTTCCTCACACTCGGTATTCCGGAGTGGTCTTTGCTATCCTACGTGATGCTTGGCACGTGGGCTGTTTTACTGGTGTTCAGACCCAAAAAGTAATTGAGTCGCTGCTACCAGGAAATGATTGCCGGTGTTTGGTGTGAATATGACACTTACTTTTTTGTGCGTACTTATGTAAAGTTATGTGTAACGGTTAAACTTGGTTTTAACCAATATCACAAACACTGCATCTAAAGAGACTTTCCATGAAAAGACAACTTCGAAGTTTTGTTCTGTTATTATTTTTCTTCTTGCCGTTACTTGCATCGGCACAGGTTCCTGTTCAAGAAAACCCAAATCATGAGCAATTGCTCGCCAGTTCAGATCCTGTTCTGGTAGCCAACAAGCGTCTTGTCTATGATTTCTGGCGTGAAGTTATAGAAGCAGGACATTTGGATTTGGCGGAAAAATATATGGCTGAAAACTATATCCAGCACAATCCCAACGCAGCAACGGGTCGCACTGGGTTTATTGATTTCTTTTCAAAATTTACCAAGCCAAAACCCATTGAGTCACGCGTAAAAGCCCCTATAGTTTCCATTGTTGCAGAAGGTAATTTGGTTATTCTGAACTTTGTGAGAGAAGTTGCCGACCCAAAAAATCCCTCGATAAAGTACACAACCACATGGTTTGATATGTTGCGTATTGAAAATGGCAAGTTGGCTGAGCACTGGGATTCAGCGTTAAGGCAGTGAGTTCTTAAATCCTTTTCTCCATTACATAATCATCCATGAAGTAGCCATTGCCGATATCAAAGATTGCCTCCTCTCGAATTTGGAAGCCGACTTTGCGGTAAATTGCAATAGAGTTTTCATTGCGTTTGTTAACCTGAAGCATCAACAACCCGGCATTTTTCTTTTGCGCTTCAGCTTCAACATGGCAAAGCATGAGGCTTCCCAAGCCCTTGCCCCTGCATTCTTCGAGAAGATAGAGTTGTTCAAGCTTGACTTCTCCGGGGTTGGAAGTTAACGAATAACTGCAATATCCAACTGGCTTTTTACCTAACCAAAGTATTTCAAACCATTGCTTTCCTGATTCCAAATATTTACTTAAATTATCATGGGCATATCGCTCGTCCAACATATAATCAATCTGCGCCATGCTGACAATTTTCGAGTAATGTGAGCGCCAGATTGTTGCTGCCAAGTTGGCGACAGTATGAAAGTCCCCTTCGGTCATTGGCTTAAGCTGTGCATTGATAATTGAAGTGTCGGTCAATTGGATTTTCCTGCGCTAAATAGTAATCGGGCCAGTTTATAACTTTAATCGAATTTCAGAAGGCATACCCCAAGCCCAATTTTATCGTGGTGTAGTTTGAGCTGTCGTTAGGTGAAAACACTTGGCTTGCCCCAACAGTGTATGTGCTCGAAATGACATAGCTGAAGCTAACGATGTCGACACTGAGGCTGCCGTGAAGATGGTTTATAAATTCATAGTCCGCTGAAAACCCGCATCGGGTGGTGGGTGGATTGCCACGGGTTCTTACTGTCCCGGCTGAAGTTTGAATGTTTGAGCTGTATGTAACGCCCCACATTGCATTTGCAGACAATACCAATTTGCTCCCCGCCGGGGAATATTGGCCCATCCCGCCAAAAACCAAGTAGCCATTGGTATAAATATCAAGATTTGGAGTCGTTCCACCGAGTCCTCTTTCCCATCTATGACTTCCAAGTTCAAAATATAGCGTGCCCAGAGATTCTCCACTATCAATGTCGGAGCTAAAGCCTTTGCCAAGGCGGACGTAATAGTTGGTTTGATCCAGACTTGAAGTATTGACCACTGAACCAAAAACACCACCTTGTTTCGATCCTGTGTAGATTGTTTGTCCGCTGGACTTATCATATTCTGCCGCGAAATATTTGTAATCTTCATCGGTCATTATTGAAAAAAGAACGGCATAGCCGGGTACATTACCCGATTCAGTGTCTAATGCTGCAGTGTCGGTGCCGCTTAAACCATTGCCGGACTCAGTGTAAGCAACCCTCGTGAAGTTGGTCCGAAGAATAATTTGGTTGTTGGATGCCAAGATGGTAGGCGAGTCTGCATATGCCGGAGACGAAAAAAAAAGGCAGGCAGTTTGTGAAAATGATACTAAAAAACATAAGGCTATATTTGAATTCTGCCCCGGAAGATTTTTAATAATACTCATTTTGCTTTAGTGCAATATTTTTGAGTTGGGTGAATAGTGATTCAGCTTCGTAATGCAGAAGTTCACGCTCCGGCAGAAAAAAAGACGGGGTAGTGGCTATGATTCTCCCGTTTTCATTGCCGGATTTATGTTCGCATACTACTTTGTTTGTTCATCTACTGCCTTTCGTTGTTCTTCATCATGTTTCTGTTGTTCCGGGGCGACAGCTTTGGCTTTGTTGAGTGCTTCGCGTTGTTCAGCAAACAGTTTCGGGGGAGGCGTTTTGTCACTGTTGCTTGGGCTGCATGCACTAAGCAGTAGAAGTGCGCAAAAAGTGGTGAGGCGGACGATCATGATTTTCTCCTTGGGGAAACTGTAGAAATCAAATTACGTGAAAAAGTCCGGGAAGAATAGTAAAGCCCCTAAAGTGATTATGTTTAATAGATCTCATTATCTTGATCATGCCCGTGTTTTTTGTACAAGGCTGTCATGATGCCTGATAACAAAAGCCCGAACACGATAATAATGGTGTAGATGCCAAAGTCTAACTTGTCCATGACAGCATACAGGGCGAGCATCACGAAGATGCACATGTTCTCGTTGAAGTTTTGAACTGCAATGGAACTGCCGGACCCCATCAACAAGTGGCCGCGATGTTGTAGCAGTGCGTTCATTGGTACAACGAAAAATCCACCCATGGCACCGACAGCGATGAGCAAGAGCACGGCAATGAAAGGGGAATGAATCAAGGGCATCGATAACACAACAACCCCCATGCTAATACCGACCGGTAAAACTTTTACGGCATGGCCGATTTTGACATAACGTGCGGCCAAAACAGAGCCGAGTGCGATGCCAATCGCAACCCAGGCAGTGAGTTTTGCAGCTTCTCCAATATTGTAATTCAAGGCGACGCCAGCCCATGCCAACACAATCAGGCGCAAGCTTGCGCCTGTTCCCCAGAATAGGGTAGTAACCGCAAGCGATACTTGTCCCAACGGATCTTTCCACAGCAATTTGAAACAGTGCGTAAATTCTTTTATCAAGAACAAAGGGTTGTTGCTGAACGGCGTATGGTCAATCGGCAGGTGCGGGATATATAAGTTGAACAGGCTGGCCAAAATATAGAGTCCGGCGACGATAGAGATTGCGAGTTCGGGGGCGGTATCAATGCCGGTATCAATGAACGGGACATCCCACCATTTCAACATTTCTCCGGCAATATTCGGGCTGATGAGCAAACCGCCGACTACTGCACCGAGCACGATGGCAGCCACGGTTAGACCTTCCATCCAACTATTCGCGAACACCAGTTTTTCCGGAGGCAGAAATTCGGTCAAAATGCCGTATTTCGCCGGAGAGTACGCAGCGGCACCAAATCCAACCAAGCCATAAGCGATAAGCGGATTGAGGCCAAATAGCATGCACAGACACCCGACCAGTTTAATGCTGTTGCTAATAAACATCACGCGTCCCTTGGGCAGGGAATCGGAAAATGCGCCAACAAATGGCGCCAAAATAATGTAGGAAACGACAAAAGACTCTTGTAATAGAGGTGTATGCCAGCTTGGTGCATTCACCTGTTGCAGAAGGGCGATAGCGGCGAACAGTAATACGTTGTCTGCAAGCGCGGAGAAAAACTGGGCAGAGAGAATGATATAGAAGCCGCGTTTCATTAGAAGAAGCTGTTTTTTTGGAAGGCGTTTTATAACATGAAATAGGAGATGCGTCCTATAATTTAGTTTGGTTGCCTATTCATTTTATAGCGTACCTGATTTGAGGGCTGGTATCATTCGCCTTCTTTTTTATGTCCGCAACCCCGCATTTATGCCTCGTCCGATACACGCACACATTGATCTTGATGCTCTAAAAAATAATTTGCGCACTGCGCAACGCTTGACTTCCAGCCGTATCATGGCGGTGATTAAAGCCAATGCTTACGGGCATGGTTTGTTGCCTGTTGCCGGGGCGCTGGCAGAAGCGGAAGGTGTCGCGCTGCTGGATGTGCATGACGCGGCACAATTGCGCGAAGCGGGCAGCCGTCAAACTATTTTGCTGTTGGAAGGATTTTTTTCGCTCGAAGACTTGCAACTGATCGCCGAATACGATCTGGCGACTGTTATTCATAATGAACAGCAATTGGCCAGTCTGGATGCGTATCCCCGACGCGGCACTTTGCAAGTGTGGCTCAAAATTAACAGCGGCATGAACCGTCTGGGCTTTTTTCCGGAAGAAATTCCGGCAGTGATGGAGCGTCTCAAGTCTCATCCCGCCGTGCGCAACGTGACTTTGATGACGCATTTTTCCCATGCGGATGAAGCCGCGGGTGTTGTGACGCAACTTGACCGGTTTAATAAGCTTGCCTCCGGGTATCACACCGCCCGTTCGATGGCGAATTCTGCGGCTTTTTTGCGCTATCCTGCCACGCACGGAGACTGGGTTCGTCCCGGAATCATGCTTTATGGCGCATCGCCGTTTGCCGATACGAGTGCGCAACAAATAGGTTTAAAGCCAGTGATGACACTCAGCAGCCAGATTATTTCTATACGAGATATAAAGGCAGGCGAGACAGTCGGTTATGCCGGTTTGTTTCGGGCCGAGAGAGCCACGCGAATCGGCGTTGTGGCGTGCGGTTATGCCGATGGCTATCCGCGTCATGCCCCATCCGGCACGCCTCTGCTCGTTAACGGACAGCGTACCGGCACAATAGGTCGCGTGTCGATGGATATGCTCGGTGTTGATTTAAGCAATGTCGCGGGGGCGCAAATCGGCAGCCGGGTCGTACTGTGGGGCGATGGCATGCCGGTAGAAGAAGTGGCGCAGGCAGCGGGGACGGTCAGCTATGAACTGTTATGTGCGGTCACCGCACGAGTACCGCTGGGGTATTAATTTGATATTGGGACTTTAAGGAGTCGTTGTGAATCTGGCTTTATTCGATTTGGACAATACGTTGTTGAGTGGCGATAGCGATTTTGAGTGGTCGCAATTTCTGGTTGAGCAAGGCGTGCTGGATCGTGAATCATTCGAGGCCAAAAACTTGGCGTTCTTCGAACAATACAAGGCGGGGACCTTGAATATTTATGAGTTTCTGGATTTTCAATTAAAGCCGCTGGCTCATCATGCGCGTAAAGTGCTGGATGAGTGGCATGACGATTTCATGCGCATCAAGGTTCGTCCGATGATGGGAGCGAAAGCACGTACACTGGTGGACAAGCATCGTGAGGCGGGCGATATTTGTGTGATTATAACGGCGACCAATAGCTTTGTTACAGCCCCTATCGCACGCGAGTTTGGAGTGGACAACTTGATTGGCACCGACCCCGAACAAATTAATGGCGAATTCACCGGGAATGTGGCGGGTGTCCCCAGCTTTCGCGAAGGCAAGATTACCCGCTTGGAAAGCTGGATGGCAGAGCGCGGATGGAGTTGGTCGAGCTTCGCCGAGACAACTTTTTATAGCGACTCACTAAATGACTTGCCGCTACTCGCCAAAGTAAAAAATCCCGTGGCGGTCGATCCTGATGCAACGTTGAGAAAACATGCGGAACTGCATGGCTGGAAGATCATTTCCTTAAGAGCAAACGGCGGATAACTTACAAGCTGCTCACAAAAATAGTTGAAAAAGAAGCCCTGTTTAAATGACTAGGCTTTTTTCTATCTAGAACTTAAGGCATCTCTCGGAGGTAAAACGGACAGATGAGTTAGTAACTGCAAACAGCCCGTTCCTAACCCACAGCAGAAATTCAATATTGAAATTAGGTGGCCTGTAAGCAGTCATATTTGCTGGCAACTAATCGAGATATTAACGAAATTCAAATTTTCAAAATTTGAGATTTAGCTCTGTTTTAAAAGCGCCTCAAACTCTTCAATTAGGACAGGCTTGCTGAAAAGATATCCTTGATATGCCTTGCAGCCGTTATCCTTGAGAAATTTTAATTGAGCCTGTGTTCCCCCTCTGCAATCACATTCAGACTGAAGTTGTTCGCCAGATAAATGATTGTCTGCACCGCAACTGCATCGTTAAGGTCAACGGTGATGTCACCAATAAAGCTCAGGTCAATTTTGATTTGATCCAGCAGCAACCGCTTTAAGTAAGCAAGGAAGCATAGCCGGTACAAAATCATCAAGCGGCAATCTAACCCCCATCGCCTTAAACCTGTGTATCTTGGAGATAGCATCGGTCACATCATTAAGCACGCATAACGGCAACAAGCACAAAAGCGCAACATGTGCGGTGACGAACAGTAATACTGTATTGAGACTATCAATATGCAGCAATGAACGGAACTTACATAGGACGACTATCAGAACGCGACCCTCTGCACGGTTATCTCCAGCGTGACATTCAGCCGCAGATCAGTGCTGCCTCTGGCGATTCAACCTACCGTGTATTCAAACTCAATGCGTCAAACGATGTGTATTTGTATGAAGACCGCAACACCGGTTCAAAAGTCATAGGCAAGTTTTTTCTTTCAGCCAGAAAAAAAGACGCCGTTAAGGCTGCCACACGACTGACGCGCGAATTCGACAATCTCAGCATGATGCGCGACTACGGTCAGACAGGATATCCACACCATGTCGTCAAGCCGCTCGGTCGAAATTATTCGATGAACGCTCTTTTGGTCACCGAATACTGCGATGGTGAGTTACTCAGCGAAGCGATATTGGAGGCGATTCGAACGGGTGAGCATGGCAATCTCTATCACAAACTAACCGCTCTCGCGTACTTCCTGGCGTCCTTTCACAATCGGACAGCCAACGGGATGGGAGTCGAATTTAATGAAGATTGCGATTATATGGATCGTCTGGTTATCAAGCTGTTTCAAAACCATACTATTGGCAGAGGCGAGGCGCGCGAGTTGTACTGGTTGCGCGATCAGTGGCGCAATCAATCGAGAATGTGGGAAGACCAGAAGGTGCTTGTGCATGGAGACGCAACACCCGAGAACTTCAGGTTCGGTGTTGGATTAAAGGTAATGGCGTTCGACCTGGAGAGAACCAGATACGCTGACCGTGTGTTCGACACAGGCCGCATCGCCGGAGAGCTGAAGCATTTTTTCATGCGCGCTACAGGTAACCAATATGCCGCTGAGCCATTCATCGGCCACTTCCTTTGGGAGTATGCCTGCCACTTCCCAAACCGAGATAGCGCCTTTCAATCGATTACCGGCAGGACACCGTTTTATATGGGGATTACCCTGCTGCGTATTGCGCGTAATAGCTGGGTTGATCCTGAACACCGACATCGGCTGATCAGTGAAGCAAAAGAATGCCTGAGGAGATATTAGATGATCATCAAAGGCATTATTTTCGATATCAATGGCACGCTAACTGATATCAACACTAATGAATGGCTTGACGATGTGTTTCGTGTCATCGGCAATCTGTTGTCCTACCAGGGGATTTTGCTAGCCCCTAATGCGGTGAAGGAACAGTATTTTCAAATCATGAAGGATCAGCGTGCCGCACATGCGGAACTTCATCCTGAATTCGATGCCGTTGGCATTTTTCGCAAGATGGTTACTCAGCACGCAACGGACTTCACACACAGTCTACCGGCTGAAAAGTTAGAACAGCTTCCAATATTTCTTGCCGAGACATACCGTGCCGCTTCGCGCTTTCGCTTGCAGCTCTACCCTGGAGTATTGGATACCCTTAGGCAACTCCAACCCAAATATCATCTTGCCGCGATTACCGATGCTCAAGTTGCGTATGCCCTTCCAGAATTAAACGCTGTTGGGCTTTCAGGTATTTTTAGCCCAATCGTTGTCTCGGGTAGCTTTGGTTATCGTAAGCCGGATGAACGCCTGTTCAGCAAAGTTTTGGCAACCATGAAAATGCAGGCATCAGAAGTGCTGTTCATCGGGAACGACATGTATCGCGATGTTTTTGGTGCGCAGAAATCTGGAATGAAAACAGTCTTTTTTAAGTCGAACCAAGGTGCTCAGGAAAAGGCTGGCATCAAACCGGATTACATTATTTACAGTTTTCCTGAATTACTAAACGCTGTCCAGTTCTTCGAGGACAGTCATGAGACAAACTAATAATAGAAGAACAAAGGCTGCTGTTTTAGACAAATCGGTGTACAAATCTCTCGTCGAACAGTTATGGTCTTTGCGCAAGTGCATGCAAGAACAAGAATCAGTCTTGGCACCCTGGTTAGTCGGAGTTGATCCCAGCTATAGTGCGAGCGCTCGCAATTTTGCACATTATCTTGCGTTACGCCATGCTGACCGGCGACCGTTACAGGAGACCCTAGACCAGATCGGAGTGTCCTCCCTCGGGCGGGCCGAGTCGAATGTTCTTTCCAATCTTGACAAGGTTCTTGGTATTCTTCTTCAACTGGCTGAGGAACCTTGGCAATCCCATTGCAAGGACGAACCTGCCAGCATTCAGAGCAGCCGTAAGATGCTGGAACAGCATACGACAGCTTTACTTGGCCCGCTTCCTCAGGGAAGAGCAGTACGCCTCATGGTCACGATGCCGTCGGAAGCAGCAAGAAATTTTGGTTTGGTGCGGCAACTGGTTGACTCCGGCATGGATATCGCCCGCATCAATTGTGCTCATGATAGTGCCACCGAGTGGAGAGCTATGGCAACGAACGTGCGCCGTTCGGCTGAGTCGGCAGACAAATCGGTGCGAATACTGATGGATTTGGGGGGACCGAAATTACGCACAGGTTCAATCGCCAATGACCCTGCCGTACTCAAATTGCGACCGCAGAGAGACGAGTTCGGCAGAGTGCTGACTAACGCACAAGTCGGACTTAGACCCGCCGGAGCAACCATGCCAGTAGTTGGTGCCGCAGCTCACTTTGGCGTAAATGCTGGCTGGCTGGCCCGACTTAAAGCTGGAGACCACCTTGATTTCACCGACGCATCAGGTGCGGATCGCAGCCTTGTGGTGGTTCATCGGGAAGACGATGGAGTGCTGGCTGAATGTGCGCGTACAGCATATCTAATAACGGAAACTAGAATCAAACGTCGACACAAAGGAGTTGGCCGACGTTCAACGCATCTATACGACCTGCCTTGCCAAGAAGGGATGTTGCACTTGGATCGTGGAAGTCACCTGCGCTTGACCCGAGATGGTAAAGGCGAGTCCTCTTCCGAGGAAATCGAAAAACGGCAACATGTACTCCCGTCCATCTCATGTACCTTGCCTGAAATATTTGAGCAAGTAAGTGTTGGTGAAAGGATATGGTTTGACGATGGTCGAATCGGTGGCGTAA
>Ga0182030_10002887_pt1 | contig 36592 bp, 37 predicted proteins | sample 812S3MmetaG_FD_121299 | JGI IMG/M metagenome (GOLD analysis project Ga0182030, IMG submission 121299) | Permafrost microbial communities from Stordalen Mire, Sweden - 812S3M metaG (Illumina Assembly) | ecosystem: Environmental > Terrestrial > Soil > Wetlands > Permafrost | place: Sweden...
CGCTGAAAAGGAACGAACCCAATGCGCGTCTACTATGATCGCGACGCCGACGTGAACCTGATCAAGGGGAAAAACGTCGCCATCATCGGCTATGGCAGCCAGGGCCACGCCCATGCCAACAACCTGAAAGACAGCGGCGCGAAGAACCTCGCCATTGGCCTGCGTCCCGGCTCGCAAGGCGTCGCGAAAGCCGAGGCGGCGGGCCTGAAAGTCCTGGACCCGGCCGAGTGCGCCAAATGGGCCGATGTCGTGATGGTGCTGACCCCGGATGAGGGCCAGGGCGATTTGTACCGCGAAAAACTCGGCCCGAACATGAAGTCCGGCGCGGCGATGGCGTTCGCGCACGGGTTGAACGTGCACTTCAATTTGCTCGATCCGCGGCCGGACATCGACGTGTTCATGATCGCGCCGAAGGGGCCCGGCCACACGGTGCGCAGCGAGTATCAGCGTGGCGGCGGCGTGCCCTGCCTGGTCGCGGTGGCGCAGAACCCATCCGGCAACGCGCTGGAGGTGGCGCTGTCATACGCCTCGGCGATCGGCGGCGGGCGCGCCGGCATCATCGAAACGACGTTCAAGGAAGAGTGCGAGACCGATTTGTTCGGCGAGCAGGTGGTGTTGTGCGGCGGCCTGGTCGAGCTGATCAAGGCCGGGTATGAGACTCTGGTGGAAGCCGGTTACGCGCCCGAAATGGCGTATTTCGAATGCCTGCATGAGGTAAAGCTGATCGTCGATCTGATCTATGAAGGCGGCATCGCCAACATGAATTATTCGATCAGCAACACGGCGGAATATGGGGAATACGTGTCGGGGCCGCGGATCATCACGGCGGAGACCCGCGCGGAGATGAAGCGGGTGCTGGCGGATATCCAGTCCGGCCGGTTCGCGCGCGACTGGATGCTGGAGAACAAGGTCAACCAGTCCAGCTTCAAGGCGACGCGGCGCCGGTTGTCGGAGCATCCGATCGAGCAGGTCGGCGAAAAGCTGCGCGCGATGATGCCGTGGATTTCGAAGAACGCGCTGGTGGATAAAACGAAGAACTGAGGGCCGGGTGTGACGCTCCGGCACTGCTGGAGCATCATTTTCAGCGTTTGGGTTTGAGGCGCGGCCCGCTTTATTCACGGAGGGCGCGGAGACCTCGGAGGACGCGGAGAAGCGATGCCTCCGATGGAGGCGAAGTTCCTCCGCGTCCTTTGGGAACTCCGCGACCTCCGCGATAATTGGAATCGTGACACGGCACAAACCCATCCGCGTTCGGACCGGATCATGGATCGCATCACTATCCGCACCGTCGATATCACCACCCTCGACGTTGACGCCATCGTCAACGCCGCCAATCGGTCGCTGCTTGGTGGCGGCGGCGTCGATGGGGCAATCCATCGCGCCGCTGGTCCCGAACTGCTCGCCGAATGCCGCGCATTGAGCGGCTGTCACACGGGTCAGGCGAAGATCACCCGAGGCTACCGACTGAAAGCCCGCCACGTGATTCACGCCGTCGGCCCACGTTGGCGCGGCGGCACACACGGAGAACCCGCGCTGTTGGCCAGTTGCTACCGAGAGAGTCTGGCTCTGGGGGTCGCGAACAACATCCGCTCGATCGCTTTTCCGGCGATCAGTTGCGGAATTTACGGCTATCCTATTCCCGAGGCGGCACGCATCGCTATCGATACGACAGCGGAATTTCTGCAAGCGGATGAAACGTTGCGGTCCGTCATCTTCGCCTGCTTTGGACAGGATGTGCTGCGAGCGTTTGAGCGCGCGGCGGAGCTTCGAAAGGCGTGAATTCAACGGATGGTCGCGAACCTCGGCTCGTTGCTAACAGGCCGCCGCCGCGAGAAATACGTCGGACGCCTTCACGCTGATCGTGACGTCGTGGAAATCGTGCTGCTGTCGGCTATTGGCGTAGTTCAAGTGGTGTGTGCCCACGCCAGAGGACCGACAGGTGCATCGTCAAAGCGTACAGACCCAGAATATACAAGCCAATCTGAGCTGCCTGCCTGTCAGGCGGGCGGTCCCCGAAGCACCGCGACCCTCTGAACGAGGAAATCTCGAAATTTCGGATGATGCGGAAGTTCAAGAAAGATCCCGCCCTCCGCGATCTTGCTGTCGAACCGCTGAATCAGTGCGGCAAGCAGTTCTTCCTGAGAATTGGCGCGCATGCGGCTGTTGGTCGCCCCGACCACACCATTGACTGATTGCCGCGCGTGGTGCCTGTCAGAATAAAGGGATTCCAGATCATCCAGGATTTCGTCGAGGATTTCCCGCCACTCTCGAGAGTCTCCCGTAGGAGACAGGGCCACGGTATCCGCCAACTTCCACCAACGCAGACAATCTGAGCGCACGGCAATTGCCCCGCGATCGGCGGAATTCCTGTTCAGATAGTCAGGTTCTAATGCTCGGTTCCAGCCGGGCGAATTTGCGATTGTGCCGAGTGAACGCCCGGCGTTCCGCACCACACCGTCCGCGTCGCAATAGGCGAAAAGATGGTTTGGTGGCGCAAGATTTATTAGACGGATGACACTGGCAATCCCGGAGACATCGGCCCTTTCCTGAACCGATGCCACTGCTGCCCCGAAGTCCTCCGCTGACCGTAGAACCGTTGCCGCCCAAGTCGTAGGAATCAGCAGCTCCGATGCGAATCTGTTCGCCTCCCCCTCCATTTCCCGCCTGTCAAATTGAGCGTCGGCGTCGAGCATGGAGAAGTCATCGTACAGGCTGCCGCGATGCCAAGGTATCAGTACATGGCCCAGTTCGTGAGCAAGGGTGAACCGCATACGGCGTCGAGGCTGATCCTCATTGATTATAATTCTCGCACGCTTACCAGGCCGCTTTAGATCCAAACATATACCGTCCACCCTGAACGGAATGGTGCGATATTCGACCTCAGCATAGCGTTCGGCAACGATCGCCACGTCTACTGGCGGTGAAAGGCTAAAGCGCGCAACCACTCGTCTCGCGAGATTGCTCTCGAAAGGTACCTCGTTCACCGTTTCTGTCGTTTTGCCAGCCATGCCCTCAGTGCCCTAACGGTTGAGGCTTCGTCAGCCCGCGCCGCCACGGGCAACTCATCCAAGTGGTCGTTCATGACTTCCATAAGGGGGCGCGATTGGCGGCGCGCGATAAGTATCAGGGGCAATACATCCGGATCGTGAACCCAAAGTTCATATTCATCTCCGGTCAACCCGAGATACTCGTGCAGCGGCAACGCCCTCGCTCGCGCATCATCCCTCTCATGCCAACGGTCTATGTAATCGTCGATTTCACCGTGCAGGGCATGCCCGCGACTATAGAGATCGAAGAACGTTGGTGGGTTTGGTTCGACCAGCGCCCTACACTTCAATTCGTCTCCCTGGCATCGCCTCCTTGATCCAGGCTTCCGGTAGGATCCAATGAGCCCAGGTGCTTACCTCGAACATTGAAAACCTCGATTTCACCGTGCAGATCATCCCAGGTGAACAGGCGCTTCCCATTCTTACTTCGTCATCGCCGATCACCGTGCACGAAGCCCAGATAATCGCACTGATCCAGGCAGAACGGATTCGGGACGGGCCGCCTTACCACGTTACATTCTACTCGGCCGCGAGCTTCTCCTCCTCGGCCGCGCGCTTCAGTTCGGCGGCTTTCGCCTCCACCAGTTCGACGATGTGATCCACCATCGACGCCCCATCGATCGTGTGATCCGTCTTGCCGGCGCTGTAGATCATGTGCCGCCCGTTGCCACCGCCGGTCACGCCAATATCGGTCATCAGCGCCTCACCCGGCCCGTTCACCACGCAGCCGATGATCGACAGCGTCAGCGGCGTCTCGATATGGCCAAGCCGTTCTTCCAGTGTGCGCACCGTCTCAATCACGTTGTAGCCCTGCCGCGCGCAGGACGGGCAGGAGATCACCTTCACCCCGCGATGCCGGATCCCCAGCGTCTTCAGCATGTCCCAGCCGACGCGGACCTCTTCCTCCGGCTCATCCGACAGCGACACCCGCAGCGTGTCGCCGATGCCCGCCCAAAGCAAAGAGCCCAGACCGATCGAGGACTTGACGGTGCCCATGCGACGGCCGCCGGCCTCGGTGATGCCGATATGCAGCGGGTGATCGCAAACGTCGGCCAGTTGCTGATACGCAGCCACCGCCAGGAACACGTCGGACGCTTTCACGCTGATCTTGAAGTCGTGAAAATCGTGCTGCTGCAGGATGTTGGCGTGATACAGCGCGCTTTCCACCAGGGCTTCCGGGTTGGGTTCGCCGTATTTCTCCAGCAGATGCTTCTCCAGCGAGCCGGCGTTCACCCCGATCCGCATCGAGCATCCGTGATCGCGCGCCGCCTTCACCACTTCCCTCACCCGCTCATCGCTGCCGATGTTGCCGGGATTGATGCGCAGGCAGGCGGCACCGCTTTCGGCGGCCTCGATGGCGCGGCGGTAATGAAAATGGATGTCGGCGACGATCGGCACCTCGACCTGCTTCACGATCTCCCTCAGCGCCAGGGCGCTTGGCTGATCGGGGCAGGAGACGCGGACGATGTCGACACCCGCGGCCTCGGCCCGCCTGATCTGAGCGACCGTGCCGGCAACGTCGGTCGTTAACGTGTTGGTCATGGTCTGGACGGTAATCGGCGCGCCATCGCCGACCGGAACCTTGCCCACGTAAACCCGGCGCGACTTACGCCGCTGAATTTCCTGATAGGGGCGATAGCTCATGAAGGACTCCCAACTGGCCTAAGCCTTAGCCGTGAAGATAGGCGAGCCACGCCTGTTTCGCCAGGGATGGTGGCGTTACCGTTTCGTGGAAGCTGGAACGACAGACCCGGATTTCAACTGGTCCGGGTCCAGCGGCACATCCTTACGCACCGCGCCCGCCCCACCGAGCGGCGGCATCAACGTGCCATCGACCAGAATGTCCACCCGGCCGGCGTTCCCGGTTGTCAGGACCAGATTGTCCCGGCTCGGCACCGCGAAGGTTTCTCCCGATTTCATCACCTTTGACAACAGCGTCTGACCGCCGCGTTCCTTGACTTGCACCCAGGTGTCCCCGGTGAAACGAAGCATGACGCGCGACGCTTCGGGATCGCCCGTCGCCGAAGACGGATCGGCTGGCCCCCGCGCCGGTTCCTCCGCGCGCCGCATCGGCTGCGTGACCGGCATGGCGATCGCGGTGGTGGCCGTGGCGCCCGGAATGGAGGCGTGTATTTCCTCGATCGGCGGCAGGGGCGGAGGTGCCGGATCCGGCAGCAGCAGTGGGTTCTCGGCGGCGGCCTGGCGCGGTTCGAACTGGTTGTCGTCGTCCGGCTGCCGTGCGACGGGGGCGGGCGCGGGCGGTTCGACGATCGTCACGCGCCCATCCGGACCCGGCAGTGCCTGATCCGCGAGACTGGCCAGCCGCGCGGGAACCGGTATCACCGTCTCAGCGGGCAGCTTGCCTTCACCCGACAAACGATACCAGCCGATATAGGCGCCACCGACCAGGATCAGCCCCAAAAGGATCAACGCGCCGGCGGGCAGGCCGCGATCGGCCACGGGAGCCGGAAACACCAGTTCCGAATGCTTGTGGATGTCGCCGGCCTCGGCGCGGAAACGGCGCGCGACCTCGTCGGGGTCCAGGCCAAGCGCGGAGGCGTACGTGCGCAAGAAACCGAGGGCATAGATATTGCCGGGCAGCCGCGTCAGGCAACCGTCTTCCAGCGCCTCGAGAAAGGTCGGGCGAATTCGTAACATCGCGGCAACGTCAGCCAACGCCCAGCCGAGGCGTTCGCGAGCCGCGCGCAGATCCGCTCCGGCGCGTGGCGCGTCCGAACCTTCAACGAACATTGCCTCGTGATCCGACAACGCAAGCCTGTTAGTGGTCTTTAATGACACAACTTCTCGCGGCACGATAACTCCGCCTATTCTACCTGCCGACCCGACGCGAACTGACCCCCGGCCTCGCGATCTTCGCTGAAGACCAACGTGAACGCGGGTGCGGCGGTGTGTAACCCAGCTTAGCCTCTTTTGCCAACCACCCCACTCAATATGACGCGGTTTTCATAAGATTTTCTCCCGGAATTCCTTACCCATCCGTCAGCATGGGCCAGAGATCGCTGGCGCCGCGGCGGCATGCATAGGCCCCCACGCGGGCGGCCCACTCCGGATCGCCCCCGAACTCCTCCCGCCAGGACCACAATCTACGGGTGGAAAGTTGCAACGCGTATTCCTTCGTGAAGCCGATGGCGCCGTGCACCTGATGTGCTATCTCGCACGCCAGGGTCGCGGCTTCCCCGACGCGGGTCTTGGCGATGGCGATCAGGAATTCCTGGCGGTCCGGATCCGGGTCTGACAGAGCCTCAATGCCCAGGTTGGCGGCCGCGACGGCAGCCGCGGTTTGGCCGGCGAGGACGGCGAGGTTCTGCTGCACCGCCTGGAACTTCGAGATCGGCCTGCCGAACTGCACCCTCTCCTGGGCGTAATTCACCGCCAGATCCATGGCTTTTTCCAGGGCACCGGACATCATCGTGGCCCGCGCGAGGGCCCCCCGCTGATACAACGCCCGCCGCGAGACGCCGCCCGAGACCGGCGCGGCCTGATCGGCGGACAGCCGGACATTGGCGAACGTCAGCGTATCGCGCGACTCATTGGCGATGTTTTTGCCCTTGGTCAGCGTGGCCCCGCCGCAGCCCCCCCGGGGACCGTCGAGCGCGACCACCATCTCCCCGTCCGGTCCATCGGCGATCAGCACCGTGCGCGTGGCATGGGACGCGTAAGGCAACCGTGTCGCCACACCGGACAGTCGCCAACCGTTGCCGTCTCGTTCCAGGGTCAAATTGTCGGCGGATCGTACCGGTCCGACCGTCATCGGGCCGTCGCCGGTTTCAAGACCGCACGCGGCGGCGGCCCAACCGGCGAGCATGGTTTCGGCCAGGGGAATGGGGGCCGAGTACCGCGCGGCGACGCGCAGGGCGGCGAACAGGTCGGACCACTCCGCGTCGGCGCCTCCGGCTGATTCCGGCAGCGCGGCGAGCGGCACGCCGGTTTCGGCGACCTGATCCCACAGGGATTGGGCAAAGACGCCGGTTTCGGCGGCGTCGGCGACTTGTTTGGTGCAGTGGTCCTCGAACAGCCGGCTCATGCTTTCCAGCAGCATGCGGGTTTCGTCGCGAATGGCCATTTTTCTTGTTCCTTCTTATCGCGGGCTTATCGCAGGCCGAGACCGCGGGCGATGATGCCGCGCAGGATTTCCCGTGTGCCCCCCTGGATCGAAAACCTCGGCGCGTTCATCGTCGAGCGGGCGATCATCGATGTATAAAGGTCGATGGCTTCCAGTTCCGGCTCGGTCGGAAACAATTGGCGGGCGACCACGGGGATGTCCTGCTCATACCGCGTACCGAGATCTTTCACGACGGCGGCTTCATTGTTGGGATTGAGGCCTTCCTGCAACATGCCGGCGATCGAGACGGACATGCCGCGAAGTGTCGCGAGTTGCGAGATCAGTTTGCCCAACGCGGCGGCGGTGGCGCGGTCGGGATCGGGGCCGGCCATGCGGACCATTTCTCGCAACATTTGAAACAGCACGAGGAAACGATCGGGGGCGCTGCGTTCGAACGACAGCTCGCTGGTAACCTGGTTCCAGCCGTTGCCTTCCTTACCCAGAAGGCGATTGTCGGGAACGAAGACGTCGGTGAGGAAGATTTCGTTGAAGTGATGTTCGCCGAGCAGATTGATCACCGGCCTGATGTCGATGCCGGGAGACTTCAGGTCCAGCAGGAATTGCGTCGCGCCGGCGTGACGGTCGGGTTCTTCCTTGCCATCGCCGGACATTTTGCAGAACAGGATCGCGTAGTCGGCGCGGTGCGCGTTGGATGTCCAGAGTTTCGTGCCGTTGATTTTATAGCCGCCATCGACCTTGACCGCGCGGGTGCGCGTGCCGGCGAGGTCGGAGCCGGAGTTGGGTTCGCTCATGCCGATGCAGAACGCCAGTTCACCGGCGGCGATGCGCGGCAGGAAGAAGTTCTTTTGCTCTTCAGTGCCGAACCGCAACAGGTTGGGTCCGCTTTGCCGGTCGCCGGTGTAGTGCGCGGACAGCGGCGCGCCGGCCACCAGCATTTCCTCGATGACGACGTAGCGTTCGAAGGACGTGCGCTCGTGGCCGCCATATTGTTTTGGCCACGTCATGCCGATCCAGCCTTGTTTGCCCATGGCGCGGCTGAATTCGCGGTTATACTCGCCGCGAGAGAAACCCATCACATGTTCGTGTTCTTTGATGAAAGAACGCACTTCGTTGCGTAGCTCTTTGGCTTCCGGCGGCATTTCCACCGGGTCGAAGCGGAAGGTGGGTGTGGCCATGGTCGGTTTCCTCTTTTTTGTCCGTCACGATCCGGTGGTGTTGAAGCCTTTGAACACGTGCGGGATTCGCTTGATGTCGGTCACAAGTTCCTTGACGAGACCCGGCGGCGCATCGCGCGGGAAATGAATGTCCACCGAGTCCGCCACGCTACCGAAACGGTCCGCGATCGCTGCCGGCAACTGATCGTACGTCCCACAGGCGGCGAAAATCCGCACGACGTCGTCCGAGATTTCGTCGCCCATTTTATCCCACTGGTTCGACACTGACATGCGGTGCAGCTTCAACCCCAGATCGCCCAGTCCGTGCAGTTGGAGGATGGGGAGGTAGGTTCGGGTGGAACCGTAAAAGCCGATACGCTCGCGCGTTTTGTTCATTTCGGTCGCGACGGTCTGCTCATCCGGACCGGTGCAGACAAACCCGCCGCCATGAATGTCAAAATGCTCGCGGGAGCGGCCGCCGCGGCGCATGCCCTCCCGCATTTGCGGCATGCAGACTTCCTCCAGGTAGCGTCTGGAACAAAGCGGATGCAGCCGAACTCCGTCGGCGACCTGGCCGGCGACCCGCAGCATGGCGTCGCCGACGGCGGCGATGGTGACCGGGATCATGGGCAGGCCGGTCGGCTCCGGCGCGAAGGCGGGAGTCATCAGCGACAGTTTGTAGTGCAGGCTGTCGAAATTCAGCCGCTCCCCGGTTTCCCAGCAGCGCCACAACGCCCGCAACGCCAGCACGTAATCGCGCAGTCGCGGCGCCGGAGGAGTCCATTCGATGCCGTAACGCCTTTCGTTATGGCCTTTGACCTGCGAACCGAGACCGAGCACGAAACGGCCGTTCGAATTGGCGTGCAGATCCCACGCCGTGTGCGCCATCACCGTCGGCGACCGAGGAAACGCGATGGCGACCGATGGTGTCAGTTCGATCGTTTCGGTCGCCAATGCCGCCAGAGCCAGCGGGGTGAACGGATCGTGGCGAAGTTCGACGCTCATCACCGCGTCGAAGCCGGCCAGTTCGGCGGCCCGTGCCGCGGGCGCCGCGTCACGCCAATGGCGCAACGGCAAGATGGTGAAGACTCGCATCGATCAGCCCAGCGCGAGACGGCGTTCAACGAATTCCAGCCGGTCCTGGCCCCAGAAGATATCCTCGCCGATCACGTAAGTTGGGGCACCGAATACGCCACGGGCCAGCGCGGCTTTGGTATCCGCGTCGCGGCGTTCCTTCCAGCGTGGCTCAGAGCACAGTTTGAGGACGGCGTCGGGGTCGAGGCCGCATTCCTTGATAAGCATCGACAACGTTTCCGGATCGCCCGGATTGAGTTCGCGCTGCCAGACCGCCTTCAGCACCGCGTGCGCCAGTTTGATCGCCGGCTGGTCGCCCATCGTATCCCGGACGGCGATGACGCAGCCGGACGACAAGGCCTCGCTGGAGGGAAAATGTTTCGGCTGGATGTGGATCGGGATGCCGAGATGGTCGCGCCAGCGGGCCAGTTCCTGTAGCCGGTAGGCCTGGCGCTGCGGCGACCGTTTGGGCAGCGGCAGACCGCCAGAATTCGCGAAGATTTCGCCGAAATCGACCGGGTAGATGCGTAACGAAGCACCGTGCGCGGCGGCCATGCCCTCGATCCTCGCGGCGCCCATGTGAGTCCACGGAGAGTTCAATGAGGCGTAGTAGTCGATGTGCAGTGCCATGCGGACGATCCTCCTTGCGCGTGACGATCCTGATGGAGGTGGCGGTCGGGGGCAAGGCGCGGCCCCGTGGTGCCTGGTGTCCCGCGTGGTAGAACCTCGGTGACCCATACCAGCAGCGGCAACCCATGACGGACGCCATCGCCCGACGTTACCATCGCTTCGCCGAAGCCGAGGCCAAAGGCCATTCGGCGCTGTATGAAGCGTGCGCGCATGGCGTCGCCGGGGACGCCGACATGCTGGCGTTCCTCGCCGGGTTGCCGGTAGACAAGCAGCAACCGAATCTGCTGCTCGGCGCTGTTCGGTTCGTGTGCGGCACGCCCGCGAACTGGGACGGTTTTCGCGCGGCGTTCGCGGCGAACCAGGTCGCGATCCGCGCTGAAATGCTCAAACGCCGCACCCAGACCAACGAGCCCGCGCGTTGCGCCGTTCTGTTGCCGGTTCTCGCGGGTTTGCCTGGCAAGCTGGCATTGCTGGAGGTCGGCGCCTCGGCCGGACTCTGTTTGCTGCCGGATCGTTACGGTTACATTTATGACGGACTGTCGCCGTTCGGCGCCGCGCCGCGGTTTCCTTGTCGCGCCAACGCGGCGACCCCGGTTCCGAAGACGGTGCCGCGGATCGCATGGCGCGCGGGCCTCGATCTCAATCCGCTCGATGTGCGCAACGACGACGATATGCGCTGGCTGGAAACCCTGGTCTGGCCGGACCAACCGGACCGCCTCGCCCGCTTGCGCGGCGCCATCGCCGAAGCGCGCACCGATCCACCGCGCGTCGTCGCCGGCGATCTGCTGAGCGCGCTGCCGGCGCTCGCCGCCGAGGCGCCACAGGACGCGACGTTGGTCATCTTCCACACCGCGGTTCTCGCCTACATCGTCGATCCGGTCGCCCGCGATGGTTTCGCGCGCACGGTCCGCGCGCTGAACGCGGTGTGGATCAGCAACGAAGCCCCCTTCGTCTTCCCGGATATCGCCGCGAAATTGACGGCGCCCGGCCCAAAAGGCGCCTTCCTGCTGTCGGTGAACGGCGTACCCACCGCCTGGACCGACCCGCACGGCGCCTGGATCGACTGGCTCGCGCCAGCCGCGATAACCAATTCAAGAACCGGAGGAAACGCATGACCCATTGGCGCATCGGCGACGTCACCATCACCAAGGTCGTCGAACTGGAGGTCACCGGCGGCAGCCGTTTTCTGCTGCCTCAGGCGACCCCGGAAGCGATCAAGCCGATCGCCTGGCTGCGGCCGCATTTCGCCGACGAAAACGGCCGGCTGCGCATGAGTATCCATACCTTTCTGGTCCAGACCCCAACGCATCGGATCGTCGTCGATACCTGCCTCGGCAACGACAAGGAAAATCGCCGCATTCCGCATTGGAACAATATGGAAACGAAGTTCCTGGAGGACATCGCGGCTGAAGGATTCTCGCGCGAATCGATCGATACCGTGCTGTGCACGCATCTCCATGTCGATCATGTCGGTTGGAACACGATGAAGATCGACGGCAAGTGGGTTCCGACATTCCCAAACGCCGCGTATTTGTTCGGCCGCGTCGAGCACGAGCATTGGAGCCGGATCGTGGGACGCGAGGACATGCCGCACATCATGGCGGATTCCGTGACGCCGATTCTCGACGCCGGCCTCGCGACGCTAGTGGAATACGATCACAAGATCGGTGCCGAAATCAGTTTACTGCCGACCGTCGGCCATACGCCGGGCCACGTCAGCGTCATGATCGAATCGCGCGGCGAACGAGCGATGATCACCGGCGACTACATGCACCACCCGTGTCAGATCGCGCATCCCGAATGGGACACCACCGCCGACTCCGACAAGGAACAAGGCATTCGCACACGGCACATCATGTTCGAGCAACTGGCCGGCTCCCCCGTGCTGGTCATCGGCACGCACTTCGCCGGCGCCACCGCCGGTCGCATCGTCCGCGACGGCGAGACGTACCGCCTCGATGTGTGATAGGCTGCCCGCAACCCCGTCATAAGGACCGTCCCCATGAGCTATCTGCGCAGCGGCATCTTCCTTGCCCCGTTCCATGCCCTCGGCGAAAATCCGACGCTCGCGCTGGAACGCGACATGGAGTTGCTGCAACACCTCGACAAGTTGAATTACCACGAAGCGTGGATCGGGGAGCATCACTCGGGCGGTTTCGAAATCATCGGCTCGCCGGAAGTGTTCATCGCCGCCGCCGCCGAGCGCACGAAACACATCAGGCTCGGCACCGGCGTGGTGTCGTTGCCGTATCATAACCCATTCATTCTGGCCGATCGCGCGGTGCAGTTGGATCACATGACCCGCGGTCGCGCGATGCTGGGCGTCGGACCCGGCGCGCTGGTGCACGACGCGAAGAAAATCGGCATCAAGCCGGAAAACCAACGCCGGATGATGAACGAGTCGCTCGACGTCATCGTGTCGTTGCTGAAAGGCGAGACGGTCACCCAACAGACCGACTGGTTCACGCTGGAAGACGCCAAACTGCAACTACCGAGCTATACGCAGCCGGTGATGGAAATGGCGGTGGCCGCCGCTCGGTCGCCGGCCGGGGCGCTTGCCGCCGGACGGCACGGCATCGGCATGCTGTCGATCGGCGGCACCAGCCACGACGCGATGGCGCATCACGTCGAGAACTGGTCGCTTTACAGTGAGCAGGCGCGTCTGAACCACCACCAGCCGAACCGTGACAAATGGCGTCTGGTGACGCTGTTCCACATCGCGGAAACCCGCGAGCAGGCGCGGGAAAACGTGAAGTTCGGACTGGATCACTTCGCCGATTATTTTCGCGATGTCGCGACCTTCCCGATCGTGCCGGGCGACATCACCGACCGGTTCAAATTCCTGACCGAGAGCGGCAACGCCTGCATCGGCACGCCCGATGATGCCATCGCGCATATCGAACGACTTTTGAAAGGCTCCGGTGGTTTCGGTGCCATTCTTGAACTCGCCCACAACTGGGCTGATTTCGGCGCGACCAAACGGCATTACGAATTGATGGCGCGCTATGTGCACCCGCATTTCCAGGGATCGCGCGAGTGGCGGGAAGAAAGCTACATTTACGCACGCGATCACCACGACCAGTTCGTCGGCCAGTCGGCGGCGGCGGTGCAGACGGAAATCGATCGTCTGGCGGCAAGGCGAGCCAAAGCGGGGGAGTGATGCCTTCTGACTTTACGTCTGAGTCTCTTTGCTACGGACTCAATCCCGTCATGATTGGCCCTCAACACCGCCATCTTCGCGGCGCGTGTCTCGACAGATCACCGGGTCGAGCCCCGTTGGCGCTGAAATGGCACCGCGGATGGTACGGTACCGTTCGCTATTCGTCATGGTCCGGCTCGACCGGACCATCGGTGTGCCCAAAATCGCTCTCACCGGTGTGTTCGGGCTGATGGTCCGGTCCAGCCGGACCATGACGAGGGAGGGAGGGCTCCACGCCGCTCGCCGTACTATTTCAGCGCCCATGGGGTCGCGCCCGGGGCTGACGGGATTGCTGACCGGTGCCGATCGGCCAACAATCCCTGGGCCGCTGCAGCCGCCAACGATCTACCGATACGTCGTCAACATATAATGCACCAGTGGATTGTCCCGCCCAGGATCGAGCAAATGCCGGAAGTTGCGGGACACGCGGCCCATCGAACGCTTGCGCCAGTCCTTTAAGTCGAAGTTCGGCGACGGAGACACATCTTCCGTCATGCCCGCCACCAGAAACCTCGCGAACGGATCGCGGCCGCGCCGAATTGGTTCGCCTTTCTGTTCGGCGTACCAGGCGGGGTCGAAAAACTGATTGGGGGAAACTTTCCCCTCCCGGCGATGCGTCAGGAAATGCGCCAGCGCCGACAAGTCGTCAGGTACGGAATAAAATTCCCGATACCAGACCGGATCGAAATACACGATCGGCCGGCGCCCTTCCGGCTCGCCCACCAGCAAATAATGCGCCAGCGGATTGACCCCGAGTTCGGTGACCTCAGGGTTGGTGGCGGCGTACCACCGGCTGTCGAAATAAAAATTCGGCTGCCGCTGTTCCTTCCAGCCGAATTCGCAATAATGCCGCAGCAGATCAACACCCGTCGCCAGCACGTCGCCGCTGTGCAGGGCGTAATAATTCTCGTCGAACAGCCCCTGGTCGCGCAGCACCACGTAAGCCGCGGGCTCCTCGCCGATGCTCAGGAACACATCGTCGGCGACGTCCGTCAGGCTCGGCTCCGGCAGCCCCAACGCCGGCCACATCGGCGCACTGGGCGCCACCGTCTGGGTGCGCCGGCGGCGCAGGAAATCCACCAGCGGGGAGCGTTTGGGGCCGAGTTTGTAGACCGAGCGATACCAGGATGGATCGAAGTTGGAAGACGGACGCAGGCCGCTGGCTTCACCGACCGACAAATAATGCAACAGCGGGTTCTCATCGGTGCGAAGCCGGTGCGTCACACGATACCAAACCGGATCGAACCACGGATTGGGCCAGCGGTCTTCCCGGGCGCCATGCGCGGCATAATGCCGGATCGCGCTCAGGCCAGCGGCCTCGACGTCGGGATAGCGATGGCCATACCAAACAGGGTCGAACAACCCGGTGTCCTGGATCGCGCGGATATCCTTGCTGACGGCGCGCAAGGAGGCGTGTTCCGGGGTCGCCTCCAGCAAACCGCGCAGTTCGCGAACGGGAACGCCGCGCGCCAGTTTGCCGGTCCACTCCGAGCGTTCGGCGACGGTGGGCGCGCGATCCACGAGTTCCCGAAACGCCGCGACCACCGCCGCCTCGATCGGATCGCGTGGCGTGGAGACCGGGGTGGCGCCAGAACTCATGCCATGCTCCGATGCGAAGCCAGCGAGACGCGTGGCATGGGAAAATGCGTGGTCCACCATCTATGGTTGCATACAGGAGCGATTCTCATTAAATCGGGATTGTATCCCACATTGTATCCAGGCAGACGATTGGACATCTAAGCTTCAGCGTTTAGATTGGTGTTCGCTCCACGTCCAGATCAACAATGGAGACTCGATTTGCGCTCCCTGCCGGCTCGCGGTTAACCGCTTCATGCCCGTTCGCCCTCGCATTGTCAGACCGCTCGGCCAACCTGATTCGGACGACGATATGTCGCGCGACAATCCGGGGCGCGACGATCCGGGGCGCGACGATGAGGCGTCTGAGACGGGCGCCGAAGCGATCGATCCCGATTTTCATGAAGCCATCTACCTGCGCGCGTTTCCCGATATCGCGGAAGCGGTGCGTCGCGGCGTTCTGACCTCGGGGCTCGCGCATTTCCGCCAGACGGGCTTCGCCGAGGGACGCCTGGATAAGCCCGAATACCGCGCCTTGCTGGCGGCGGACGCCGGGCCGGCGGCGCCGCAGGTGGCGATCGATACGATGACGATCTCGGCCTCCGGCTGCACGCTGATGACCGGATGGAGCGATGATCGCTTCGATCCGCTGACCGAGATCAGCCTGGAGACCCGCGCCGATACACGGCACAATTGGGCGGCGTTCCCTCGGTTGGTTCGCGCCGACGTGGAGCGGACGCTCGAAAGCGCGTCCGGCCATCGGTTTGGCTTCTTACTGGTCGCCGCGCCGGTCGGTGGAGCTTCGGCGCCCGAGATCGATCCGCGCGGGGCGAATGAACCGGTGTTCCGATTCGCGAGTGGCGTCGAGAGCAAGGCGCGGCGCGATCCGGTGGTGGCGAGCGATGCCGATTTGCGCGATCTGGCGCTCGCGGCGTTGCCGACGGCCGCCGCCGGCGAACTGGACCCGGAGGTGATTTACGGCATTCTGGACCAGCATGTCGGCGTGCAGATCGCCGCGATCAACCGGTTGATCGTCGATCAGGCGCGGGCGCGCCGGCTGGCCGAGCGCTTCGGGCCCACGCGGAGCAGTTACCGCGGGTCGATCATCACCACGTTACGGGGCGGCGCCGATCAGATCGTGCCGCGGTTGGCATTGACCGGCAGCGGTCTGGGCGCGGACGCGTATGAGTTCATCGTCGTCGTCACCAACGCTGACCAGTTCGAGCCTGCTTTGCGGGCGGCGCGGATCGCGGAAGCGACGCTTGGATTGTCGCTGACCCTGGTGCTGCAACCCGAAGGCGACGCCGCCGCCGCCGGGGACGACGCGGCAGCCGATATCGCCCGCTCCGGCCGTCTGATCTTCATGGATCAGGCGGTGCTGCCACGCGTGTCCGATTGGGCCGCGCGCCATACCGCGTTGCTGGACGACGCGCCCCAGGCGCAAACCCGGTTGATGGGTGGCTTGCTGTACCATCCGGACGGTTCGCTCTCGCAGGGTGGGTATTATTTTGAGCAGGAGTCATCGCTGCTGACCCGAGCGCAGGATATTCCGCAAAGGGTGATCACGACCCGGTTGAAATCGGTGACCGATATCGCTCCATTGGGCGCGCCGCCGCCGGCGCATGCGGTCACTGGGGTTCCCGCCGCCTTCCTGTCGGTCGATCGCGCATGGTTCGAGACATTGGGCGGCTTCATCCGGCAATATGTCCGCGCCGCGCATGAGGACATCGATCTTTGCCTGCGCAGTCTGCGGCGCGGCGTGCCCGCCTGGGTTCACCCTTTGCCGTTCTGGCATTTCGAGCGGAAGGCACCATCGCGACCGGAGCCGTCGAAGGGTGGCGCGATCCTCAACAACTGGCTGCTGCACCGGCAATGGGACGCGATGATCGTTCCGGATTTGCTCGGATCGGCGCCGCCGCTGCTGAACCCCGCCCCCTTGCCCGCGCCTTTGCACGCCGCGGCGGGGTCCTGACAGCATGATGAAAGTTCTGTTGATCAGTCTGGGTCATCCGGAACTGGTGCTCGGCGGGTCGCCGGTGGTGTGCCAGGAGTTGTTCGATGAACTGCGGGATCGCGCGGGCATTGAATGCGCCATGCTCGCCGCGGTCGATCGGGAGGCCGGCGATGTGCACCAGCCGAAAGCCGGCATCACCGGGTTCGATGGCCGCGAGGGACAATATCTGCTGCATCAGACGGATTACGACGGATGGTTGTATCGTAACAACGAACCGCTGGTGGTGGAGTCGTTCATCGCGCTGCTGCGGGCGCTGCGACCGGATGTCGTGCATTTCCATCACTTCCTGTCCGTTGGCCTGGATCTGATCGGCACCGTTCGGCGGATCCTGCCATCCTGCCGCATCCTGCTGACGTTTCACGAGTTCGCCGCGATCTGCGCCGCCGATGGTCACATGGTCCGGCGTACCGACCGGTCGTTGTGCGACCACGCCAGTCCGGTACGCTGTCATCAATGCGTGCCGGAACGTTCGGTGGACGATTTCATAATTCGCGAGCTTTGGCTGAAGCTTCATTTACGCGACGTGGATCATTTCACCTGCCCCAGCCGTTTCATGATCGAACACTATGTGACGTGGGGCATCGATCGCGAGCGCATCAGCCATGTCAGTAACGGTCAGCGTTCCCGCGTGACGCGGCCATTGCTCGCCTCGCCACCTGGACCGCGCAATCGTTTCGGCTTCTTCGGCCTGCTGCACGACGATAAGGGCGTTTGGCTGTTGTTGCGCGCGGTGAGCCTGCTGCGGCAGGCGGGGTTCACCGATTGCCACCTGGATATCAATGGCGGCGGCATTCAGCACGCCTCCCCCGCGGTGCGCGAGGAAATCGAAGCGTTCCAGAAAGCGGAAGAAGCATTGCCCCCGGCCGAGCGGCTGGTGTCGTTCAATGGCGCTTACAGTCTGGATCAAATTCAGTCGCGCATGGCCCGGGTGGACTGGACCATCGTGCCATCGGTCTGGTGGGAGATCTTCGGTCTGGTCATTTCGGAAGCGTGGATGTTCGGCCGGCCGGTGATCTGCTCGAATGTCGGTGGGATGGCAGAACGAGTTACCAATGAGGTCGATGGGTTGCATTTCGAGATGGGCGACGCGACGTCCCTCGCGGCGACCATCCGGCGCGCTTGCACCGAGGACGGTTTGTGGGAACGGCTGCACGCGGCGGTGCCGGAACCTCCGACTCGCGCGGCGATGGCGGATGGCTATCTGGCGCTGTACGAGAGTGAACTCGTCACAGAACCTTCATGATACGATCCATGCGAATCGCCTGATGGTCGCTTGAGAACAGATAGGTCGGCGTCGCGGCGAAACGGCCGCGTGGCGAATAGCCAAAGCTCATCAGCGCATCGGCGATCGGCCAGAACGCGGCCCGGGTTCCGGCTTCCACCATGATGTCCGGATGCCATTCCTGGATCAGCGCCTCGGCTCCGCGCAGGACCGGCAATTCGCTGCCTTCGACATCGACTTTCAGCAGACCGATCGGCCCAGGAATGTCGAAGCTGTCAAGGTTGCGGACGATAACGTCGCCGGTGCCGAAGGTGACGTGCGAGGTGCCGAAATTCTCTGGTGGACCGGCTTGTAGTGCCCCAGTTCCAATCGTCTCCCCGATCGCGCAGTTGGTGGCGACGATCTGACCTTCCATGGCGTTGGCCCCGATATTCATTTCCAATAGTTCGTAATTAGCCCGGTATGGTTCAAAGGCATAAACCGGCGCGTTAAGAATGGCGCCAAAGAACATGGCATGATTGCCGATATTGGCGCCGACATCGATGATCGCGGTGCCGGGCAGATAAACCTCCCGGCATTTCATCAGCACATCGAGTTCGTAAAACGTCCGGTTGTTCCGGATCACCTTGGCGAGGTGATCCGGATCGGGGTGCGTCCAAAGCTCGATGCGATGCCCGAGGCACTCGAAGACGTTTTTCTGCATCGATGCAACATATGCCGCCGAGGTTAACGAGTGACTAACTGGGATCGGCGGTCAGGCCGGCGGCGGCGATGCCGGCGCGCGCGGCGAGGTCGTCGTTGTCCGAACTGTCGCCGGTGACCCCGACGCAGGCGATGATTTCACCATCGACCTTGATCAGCACGCCGCCGGCGACCGGCACCATGGCGCCATCGATCGCGCCGTTCACCGCGCCGATGAAATGCGGCCGCTCCACCGCGCGCACGCCGAGGGTTTTGGAGCCGACGCCCATCGCGAGCGCGCCATACGCCTTGCCGTGCGCGATGTCGTAGCGGCGCAACGCGGTGCCGTCCTCGGCGCCATAGGCTTTCGGCACGCCGCGCGCGTCCAGCACCAGGATCGCCATCGGGCTGAACTTCTTCTCGCGCGAAAACGCCAGTCCCGCCGAAACGATCGTCTGCGCCTGAGCCAGCGTGATAGCAGCCATATGAGTTCCCCTTTGCCGATTACATGAACAATCCGTCGGGATCGCCGTTGAACATGATCTTGCCGACCATTTCGAAATGCGCGTCGCGGGACTGGATTTGTTGCGAGAGCGTGTGCATATCACGGAACCGCCGCTCAAACGGCGTGCCCTTGAAGATCGCCGACACGCCCGCCGCCTTATAAACATAATCCGCCGTTTCAATCGCGGATTTAATCGTTTGGGCGCAACCAAGCCGTACGCGGATGCGATCTGCTGTCTCGATCGGCGCGATGTCGCCGGCGGAGTCCCAGACGTCGCGCAGAATTTCTGTCAGATACGCGCGCGCCGACCCCAGAGCGGCTTCCCGATGCGCGACGTCGGATTGCACGACCGGCATGTCGGCCAGACGCATCAGGCCGCGCGGGGTTTTGGCTTTCGCCAGCGCGATGAATTCGTCGAGCATGGCGCGAGCGATGCCCAGAGCGACTCCGGCGACGCCAACCGAGTAAAGACCTTGCATGGGAAAGGCATAAAGCGGACCGGGGTCGCGTCGCAGAGTGGGATCTTCGCGGGTGCCGGTGAACTCTTCCGGCACGAACACGTCATCGAGACGATAGCCCTCGGACGCGGTGCCGCGCATGCCCAGAGTGTCCCAGTCGTGAATTGGGGTGGCTTTGTGCTTCGGGAACAACAAGGTTTTTACCGTTGGCCTACCGTATCGGTTCAAGCGCTGGGAGCCGTCCGGTTCGGTCACGTGGGTGTGCGCGCCCATCCAGGTGGCCTGGCGCGAACCGCTGGCGAAATGCCATTGGCCGCTGATCCGGTACCCACCCGGAACGGCGGTGGCGGTGTATTGATTGGGTGGCCCCCAGGCGATCCAGCCGCGCCGGTCATCCCAGATCGCCTTGGCGGCGCTGAGCGGAATGAATGGCGCTATCAAGGCGGCGCTGTTGGCGACAAACAGATTCCAACCGACGGAGCCATCGTGACGGCTGATTTCCTCGATCGCGCGGAGGTAAATCCAGGGCTCGACTTCGTCGCCCCCGGCGGACCGCGGGAGGAACATTCTGGGCAGCCGCGCGTCGATGATTTTCGCGAGCAACGGCCCTGGGATTTGCTGATCGCGCTCGATTTGGTCGGCGGCTTCGGCGATCAACGGACCGACCTCGCGGGCGCGGGCGACAGGGTCGAGGCCTCGAGAGGTGGCGCTGACGTGGTTCATGGGTACGGTCCGTCGTGGTCGTTGTGGGGATTACCGCCTTTCGGGGGGGCGTTTGTCAAACGCCCACCCTGATGGGAAACGGCGCGGCGAAATGGCAGGCGGCGGCATGATTGGGGCCGACGGTATCAAGCCTGGGTTGTTGGGTGCGGCAGATATCGCGAACGATCGGACAGCGCGGATGAAAATGACATCCATGCGGAACGTTCGCGGGACCAGGCACGTCGCCGCCGAGCACGATCCGCGTGCGTTTCCGCTCCGGATCCGGCACCGGGGCGGCGGAGAGCAGCGCCTGGGTGTAAGGATGATGCGGCGCGCCGAACAAAGCGGCGGTTTCCGCGACTTCCACCAGACGGCCGAGATACATGACCGCGACACGATGCGCGATGTGCCGCACCACCGCGAGGTCGTGCGAAATGAACACATACGACAGGCCGAACCGCTCCTGCAGGTCCTGCATTAAATTCACCACCTGCGCCTGGATCGAAACGTCCAGCGCGGAGACGGGCTCGTCAGCCACGATCAGGCGAGGCCGCACCGACAACGCGCGCGCGATGGCGATCCGTTGACGCTGGCCACCGGAGAATTCGAATGGGTATCGGCGGAGGTGGATGGCGTCGAGGCCGACGAGACGCAGCAACTCGACGACGCGGTCGCGGCGGCCGGCACGCGAAAGTCGTGGTTCGTGCACATCCACGGGTTCGGCGACGATGTCCTCGACGCGGTTGCGTGGGCTGAGCGAGGCGTAGGGGTCCTGGAACACGATCTGCAGCGCGCGGCGGCACTGGCGCAAAGCGGCGCCTCGGAGTTTCGTCAGATCGGCTCCGTCGAAACGCACTTCGCCCGAGGTTGGTTCGGTCAGCCGCAGGATCATGCGGCCGGTGGTGGATTTGCCGCAGCCTGACTCGCCGACGAGGGCGACGGTTTCGCCCGCGGCGACATCGAACGAGACGCCATCGACAGCTTTGACATGGCCGCCGGCGACCGGGAAATGTTTCGACAGCGACCGGACGGACAGTAACGGTTCCATCATGACGCCAAAGCCCAGCACGCGGCGCGCGCGTTTGGGGCGGTGGTGGTCATCGGTGGTTCTTTTTCGTGGCACATATCGCGGACGAGAGCGCAGCGCGGATTGAAACGGCAGCCCGCGGGCATCGCGAGCGGCGGCGGCACGGTGCCTTCGATCGTGCGCAAGCGATGCTCGCGGGTTTCCAGAGAGGGAACGGAGCGCAGCAGGCCTTGCGTGTAGGGATGTCGAGGGTGCGCGAAGAGTGTGCGAACCGGCGCATGTTCCACGATCTTGCCGGCGTACATCACCGCGACCTCATCCACCAGATCGGCGATCACGCCAAGATCGTGCGTGATCAGAATGACCGCGAGTCCCAGTTCGCCGCGCAGTTTACGCAACATGTCGAGGATCTGCGCCTGGATCGTGACGTCCAGCGCGGTCGTGGGTTCGTCGGCGATCAACAGTTTCGGATCGCAGGCCAGCGCCATGGCGATGACAACGCGTTGCCGCATGCCGCCGGAAAGTTGATGTGGATAAGCATCGGCCACGCGGACCGGATCAGGGATGTTAACCAGATGCAACATCTCGATCGCGCGGGTGTTGGCGGCGGATCGGCTGTCGCTGCGATGCAGACGGACAGCCTCGGCGATTTGCTCGCCGACCGGAAACACCGGATTGAGGCTGGTTTGGGGGTCCTGATAAATCATCGCCATGGCGCCGCCTCGCAGGTCGCGCAGACGGCCCGCCGGCATGGCCAGAATGTCTTCATCCTGGAAGCGGATCGATCCGCCGACGACGCGGGCCGGAGGGACGGGCAGCAGGCGCATCAGCGACAAGGCGGTCATGGTTTTGCCGCAGCCAGACTCGCCGACGATGCCAAGCGCGCGCCCGGCGGCAAGTTCGAACGAGATCCCGTCCACGGCGGGCACCACGCCGCGGTTGGTGAACAGATGCACGCGCAGATCGGTGACTGACAGCAAGCTCATGTATCGATCTCGGGATCGAGCATGTCGCGTAACGCATCGCCGACCATGTTGAACGATAACACGGCTAGTGTGATCGCCGCCCCCGCGCATGCGGCGGGCCAGGGTGCGCCCACCAGATCGCTCATGCCGTCGCGGATCATGTTGCCCCATGATGGCGTTGGCGGTTGGGCGCCAAGCCCGAGGAACGACAACGCGGCTTCAAGCCGGATAGCGGTGGCGATCCATAACGTCAACGCGACGATTAAAGAGCCGCCGATGTTCGGCAATACGTGACGCAGCAGGATCGATCCGGCGTTGCGACCGGCCGCGACGGAGGCGTCGATGAACGGTTCGCGGCGCACAACCTGGGTTGCCGCGCGGGACAGCCGCACGAAGCGGGGAAACAACGCGATGGCGATGGCGATCACCGCGCTTTGAAACGACGGTCCGAGCGCGGCGGCGATCATCACACCCAGCAGCAACGATGGAAACGACATCAGGAGATCGGAACCGCGGGAAATCAGGCGATCGGTCCAGCCGCCAAAGTACCCGGCGAGCATGCCCAGCCAAACCCCGATCACGGCGGCGATGACCGGCGCCGCGATGCCGATCGCCAGCGACACGCGCGCGCCGACCAGAACGCGGGAAAACACGTCGCGGCCAAAGGAGTCGGTGCCCAGCCAATGCTCGTCGGACGGACCTTGGCTGGCGTTCAGGAAGCTTTGGTCCAGCGGATCCTGAGGCGCGATCCACGGCGCGGCGAGCGCCACCACGATCAGCAGCACGCTCAACACCATTCCCGCCGCCGCCACCTTGTTGCCCGCGATATAGGATTTCATCGCAAAGTAATCCGCGGATCGATCGCCGCGCACAGCAGGTCGGTGAGTAAATTCACCACGACGACGAAAAACGCGAACACGACGAGGCCCGCTTGCACCATCGTGTAATCCCTCGCCGAAATCCCGCCAATCAGTAATTGTCCCAGGCCCGGTCGTGAAAACACCAACTCCACCGTGATCGTCCCGGACAGCGTGGTGAGGAGGTAAATGCCCATGCCGGTGGTCACCGGGATCAGCGCGTTGCGCAACGCGTGTTTGAAGATCACCCACCGCTCCGCGACGCCCTTGCCGCGGGCAGTGCGGACGTAATCGCGGCGCAGCACCTCCAACATCGACGATCGCGTCAGGCGCATGATAAACGCGGCCATCACCAGGCCGAGGGTGATCGCGGGCAACACCAAGTGATGCAACCGGTCGAGAAATCCCTCGCCGCCGCCCAGCATGGGGAACCAATCGAGCCGCAACGAAAATGCCAGCAGCAGCAACACGCCAAGGTAAAAATCGGGCAACGAAAAGCCCAGCAGCGCGAAAATCCGGCCAATCCCATCCACCGTCCCACCGCGTTTCGTCGCGGTCCAGACGCCCAGAGGAATCCCGATCACCATGCCGAACAGCAAGGCGGCGGCGGCGAGTTCCATTGTGTAGGGCAGCGATCGAGCCAACAGCGCGTTGATCGACGTGCCGTTCGTCATGGACTGTCCAAAATCGCCGGTCAACGCCTGACGCAAAAAGCTGACATATTGCACCCATAACGGTTGGTCGAGCCCGAGCTTATGCCGAAACGACGCGATCGCGTCCGGTGTCGCGAATTCGCCCAACGCGGCGACGGCCGGATCGCCGGGCAGCACGCGCAGCGCCAGGAACACCAGGGTCAGTACGAGCAGGACGGTCGGAAAGACCTCCAGCAATCGGCGGGCGATATAGGCGGGCATGTCAGCGCTTGCTGGTGGCCTTGCTCAACGTGAAGGTGCCCATATAGGCGTGGATCGGATAGCCGATTTCCAGCGTCTTGCCGTTATGGAACCACGATGACGCCGGGCTCGGCAACGGAATGACCGGGACCTGGCGCAGAATGTCGAGTTGGATTTGCTTCAGCAGCGCCAGGCGTTTCGCGTCGTCGGTCTCCTGGTTCGCCTGGTCCATCAGGTTATCGGAATTGCCCGCGACGTCTCCGTAATGACTGAAGTTCATGTTGCGCGTTGGTTTGCCGACGATCGCTCGCGAGTCATAAAACGCGTTCAACACGGCCTGTGTCAGCGGCGGCTGTCCTGACCCGTAAACGATGATCGAGTCGAGGTCCTTACGGATATCCGCGTGGTAGCTGGGATGATCCACCACGCGGATGTTCAACTGGATGCCGACCTTGCGCAGCAACTCCTGGATGATCAACAGCGTGGACTTGTATTCCTCGCGCTCCGAGACAAACACGTCGATGGCGAGGCCGTTGGGATAACCCGCCTCCGCCAACAGCTTCTTGCTGAGTTCGGGATTGTAGACGTAGGGCCAATCCTCGGGCAGGTCGGCCTTGGTCAACGCGCCGTAAAAGCCGACCGGCGAGACGCCGTACATCGGCTCGACGAAGTCGCCGTACGCCGCGCTCCAGACTCGCGTATCGATGGCGTGCGCGATGGCCTGGCGCACCCGCAAATCATCCAACGGCTTGCGCGTCATGTTCAGGTGCGCGGCGAACACAGCGCCCGGACGGCCAAAATCGGCGACCATATCCGGCATTTGCTTGCGCAGGCTGGGCAGCCAACCGGGCACGGTGGCGCCCTCGATCATGTCGACGTCGCCTTTGACAAACGCCAAAGTGCGGGACGCTGTCTCCGGCAAATACAGCACTTCCTGCACGTCGATTTTCGGTTTGCCGCCCCAGTACTGGTCGTTGGCTCGCAGCACGACCTTCTGCTTGGGGTCATAACTGACGAAGGTGAACGCGCCGGTGCCAACCGGGTTTTGCCGGAGTTTATCGCCGAGTTCCTCGACCGCTTTCTTGCATACGATGTAGCCGCCGAAGCGAGGCATCAGCGCGAACGCGTGGAAGAACGGATTGGGCACCGACAAATGAACGACGACAGTGTAACGATCCGGCGTGTCCACGCTCTCGATCTGCCGGAAGTTCGAGGAATATGCTGTTCCGGTCTTCGGATCTTTCATCCGCGCGAGAGTGAAGGCGACGTCGTCCGACGTGACCTCTCCATAGCCGCGTTGCCACTGCACGCCCTTGCGCAAGTAGAACGTGAAGGTGCGCGCGTCGGGCGACATCTCCCACCGTTCGGCCAGTTCGCCTTGCAGATGGTCGAATTGAATGTCCGACGTGCCGTCCTTCGGCGCCACCAGCGTGTTATAAATTTGCCGCATCGGAAATTCGTCGCCATTCCCGATACCGTACGCCGGATCGAGCGCGCCCAGATCGCGGGCCGCCACGCCGACACGGACAGTGGTCTCCGCGTAAGCGGCGGAACCGGCGAATAACAGCGCCACCAACAAGAATCGAAGCACGTTTGGTCCTCCCGATCGTTGAACCCTACGGCCGATCGGCGTCGCGCGAAAGTCGCCGGGGCTTCGCCGCGCGCGAGGTTGCTGGTATGACCGCGCTCCCACGGCCACGAAGGATATGAATGATGCGCCCATCCGGCCGCTCCGCCGACGCATTGCGCGAGGTTTCGCTCACCACCGGCTTCTCGCATCACGCTGAGGGCTCCTGCCTGATTCGCATGGGCCGCACGGAGGTTCTGTGCGTTGCCTCCGTCGAATCACGCATTCCGCCGTTCCTGCGTAACTCAGGACTTGGCTGGGTTACCGCCGAATATGGGATGCTGCCACGCGCCACGCATACCCGCGGCGATCGGGAGGCCGCGCGCGGCAAGCAATCCGGCCGCACGCAGGAAATCCAGCGGCTGATCGGCCGATCGTTACGCGCGGTGGTGGATCGCGCCGCGATGGGTGAAATGTCAGTCACGATCGACTGCGACGTGTTGAACGCCGACGGCGGCACGCGCTGCGCCTCGATCACCGGCGCCTGGGTCGCGCTGTCGCTCGCGTTTCGGCATTTGATGAAAATGAATGTGCTGAAAACCATGCCGCTGATTGGCCAGGTCGCGGCGGTGTCGTGCGGGATCGTTGGTGGACAGCCGGTGTTGGATCTGGATTACGACGAGGATTCTTCGGCCGACGCCGATGCCAATTTCGTGTTGACCGGAACCGGTGGCCTGGTGGAAATCCAGGCCACGGCGGAGAAGAACGCGTTTTCCGAGGATGAGTTTGGGCAATTGCTGCGCCTCGCCCGCGTCGGTACGTCGGCGTTGTTCGAGGCGCAACGGAAGGCCGTGGGGGACTGATGGGCCGTAAACTCAAGTCCGGCGAAAAACTGGTTCTGGCAAGCCACAACAAAGGCAAATTGAAAGAACTGGCCGAGTTGTTGCGTCCTTATCAGATCGAAATCGTCTCCGCCGGCGATCTGGGATTGACGGAGCCAGAGGAACCCGCGCCTGACTTCGCCGGCAACGCGCGCATCAAAGCACTGGCGGCGGCGACCGCGACCGGAATGCTTGCGTTTTCCGACGATTCCGGCTTCTGCGTCGCCGCCCTCGGCGGAGAACCAGGCGTGTTATCCGCCCGTTGGGCTGGCCCCGAGAAAGATTTCGCGCAGGCAATGGCTTTGGTGAACGAACGAGCGGGTGACGCGGCGGACCGGCGGGCGTGGTTTGTCGCCGCGTTGTGTCTCGCGTGGCCGGATGGACATACTGAAACGTACGTCGGCCGGGTCGATGGCACCATGATTTGGCCGCCGCGTGGCGATAAAGGTTTCGGCTACGATCCCATGTTCGTTCCAGAGGGGGGCACTGCCACGTTTGGCGAAATGGATCCCGACCGGAAGCACGCCGTCAGTCATCGCGCGAGAGCGTTCGCCCAGGTCATGGCGTCTTGCTTCGGCTGATTATTTGGGTCTGGGTGTTGAGTGGGCCGGCGTTCGCGGGAGGGGCTGACTTCGTTCGCGCGCCTGGATTTTCTTATGTGGGCCCGGACGCGGCCAAGGGCGTCCTGGTGTGGGTTCCCGGGACTTATGGCAGGGACCAAACGGGTCCGCCGCCGCCGCCGGATTTCGTGCAACGAGAAGCCGCCACCGGAATGGATGTTTGGTGCTTCGATCGGGATCGCGGCGACGATCCGTTGGACCGAGGTGGCGCGACGCTGGCGCGCCACGTTCAGGCATTACGCGCACAGGGATATCGCCACGTGATTATCGCGGGACATTCGCGCGGAGCCTGGATCGCGTTGACGATTCTGGCCCATCCGGGGCTCGCCGACGCGGTGGTCGCGTTCTCACCGGCGGCGCATGGCACGAGCGAGGCTCGCAAGGCGCAAGCCATGGCGGATTGGGACGCGCTGTGGGAGTCGGCGATCAACAATGGCACACGCGTGGTGCTGGTGCAGATGGCGGATGATCCGTACGACCCTGACCCCGCGCGGCGACTGGCGGTCGCGCGCGCGAGGTTTGGAGTCAATCTGACGTCAATATTTGAACCCGCGATGCCGAAAGGTCATGCTGGCGTCTATGAGCCAGCGTTCGATGAACAATTCGGCGCGCGGATCGCCAGCCTGTTGCCTTAATGCGCCTTGGCGCGCGCTGTCCGCCGAGGAGCGTGCTCATCGTGCGGGTTTGCCAACCTTGACCGGCTGGATTAATTCTTTTTGATGGAAAAACATCGCGTTACCTTTCTCCCGGTGGCTCGATTGGGCTAACGCCAGGGGTCTGGTCAGGTTGCGTGAAAAGGAAGCGATCAATATGGTGGATCCCATCCAGGACTGGCCCAACGCGCTGTATGATTTGTTGCGGGCCCACCAGGTCAGCCAGTTCGCCTACGTCCCCGACGCGGGCCATCGGGTGCTGATCGACCGGTCGTTGGCCGATCCGGATGCGCAATCGATTCCCCTGACCACCGAGGAAGAGGGCGTGGCGCTGCTCGCCGGCACCGATCTGGGCGGGGGACGCGGCGTTTTGCTGATGCAATCGTCCGGTGTCGGCAATTGCATCAACATGCTGTCGCTGACCAATGGTTGCCGCTTTCCGCTGCTGACGTTGGTGTCGATGCGCGGCGAATTCGGGGAGGGCAATCCCTGGCAGTTCGCGATGGGTCAGGCGGTGGAGCCGGTGCTGAAAGCGATGGGCGTGGTGGTGTTGCAGTGCTCGACGCCGGACGACGTCTTACCGGTCGTTTCAAATGCTTTGACGATGGTGTTTCAGGCGGGTCAGGCGGTCGCGGTGCTGTTGAGCCAGCGTCTGCTCGGCGCCAAGAAGTTTTAAACGGGAGAGCGTCATGGCACGATTGAACAAGTTGCAGATGTCGTCCTTTCCGGATCCCGTGCTGGATCGCCGGCATGCGATCCCGGCGCTGATCGAAAATCCGGCGGATTATTTGATCGTCGCGGGCCTGGCGGGCACCGCGCAGGAGCTGACGGCGTTGACGGGGGATTCGCCGTCCGTGTTCGGTCTGGGCGGCGCGATGGGCGCGGCGCCGATGATGGGTCTGGGCCTGGCGCTGACGCAAAAGAACCGCCGCGTCCTGGTTGTCACCGGCGACGGGGAGATGCTGATGAATTTGGGCGCGCTGGCGACAATCGCCTTGCAGAACCCACCCAATTTGACCGTGATCTGCGTCGATAACGGGCACTACGGAGAGACCGGCAACCAGGAGAGTCACACTGGCCTCGGCGTGCAACTGGACAAGATCGCGGCGGGCGCGGGATTTCCGGTGGTGACCACGATCAATACCGAGACCGACCTCAAAGAAGGGCGCCGGTTGTTAAAGGAGGGCGGCAGCCTGGCGTTCATCCTGCTGCGCGTGAAGGAGGGACCGCCGAACCGCATTCCGCGCAATCTGGTGCCGCACATCGCGCGTGACCGGTTTCGGGCTGCTCTGCTGGGGTAGCGATCAGCTTCCCGAACGAACCTCCCGGTCCAGCCGCTGCTCTCGCCAGATCCAGGTGTAGAAGTGATCCAACGCCTGATCCAGCTCCTGCTTTTCCGCGGTGGCCCAGTTCTCGTCGCCGTGTTCGGCGCAATGATGCAACAATTCAAATAGCCGGGACAGCGTATGGCCGCGATTTTCGGTATCGTAGCGCGATGATTTGACATACGGGCCGTGCTTAAACCCTCCGCCGTCGTAATCCAGCGGATCCTGGATCACGAACGGCGTCGATCCGTCGCCAGGCAGGCAAATCCGCAACGGTTGTTCCTGCCCGAGGACATAGCCGACGAAGACGTAAAGCGGCACCGGCTTGCGAATTTTCTTAAACGGCCAAACGCTCCAGAAGCCAGCGGGACGTTCCCACATCACGCGGACGCGATGGCCTCCGTATCCGCCTGGCGAGGTGATCATGTTCATTGGTTCAGTGCCTGTTCGAAACGCAATTCCATTTTCCGGCCGGGCGTGGGCGTCCTCGCCAAGGGAGGTGGCGCGAAGGGAAACCCGTCGGCGTAACGCGCCGCCGGCACCTTTGTTCCGGCGCGATGCCCCATTGTGAACACCCGCGTCATTTTTTCGATTCTCGGGGCCGTGTTAACGGTTCGTTAAGACGTTGCTGATAGGTTCCAGGCCACAACATGGAGCGACGAAGATGGCCTACGGGACTTCGGCGATCGCCGAGGCTGCACCCGCCGCGTTCGATGCCGTCGAATTCGGCGAACTCAGCGACATGATCGGCGAAGACGGCATCATGGAAATGGTCGGCATTTTCGAAGCGGAGACCGGCAACCGCTTGCGACGGCTTGCCGCGGGGGGTCAGACGGTCGGCACGCTGATCCGGGAGATGCATACGCTGAAGGGCGCCGCCGGCACGGTCGCCGCCCCTCGGCTGGCCGCGCTTGGTTGGATGTTCGAGCAAGCCGCCCATGAGGCGATCGTCCCAACGGAAGAAGACCTGATCGCGATCGCCGACGCGTTCGCGGCGTGGCTGGAAGGGGTGCGACTCTGGCGCCGCCGGGGAGCGACGATACCCTGACTACCGGATCAATCCCGTCAACGGACTGGAGGGATCGGCACCCATGGTGCGCGGCATGCGGCCCGCGAGGTAAGCCAGACGGCCGGCCTCGATCGCGTGCTTCATCGCCCGGGCCATGATCACCGGATGCTTCGCGTGCGCGATGGCGGAGTTCAGCAGTACCGCGGTGCAGCCAAGTTCCATCGCGATCGCCGCGTCGGACGCGGTGCCGACACCGGCATCGACCAGGAACGGCACGGTGATGTGCTCCATCATCATGCTGATCATGGCGGGGTTCTGCACGCCCAGACCGGAGCCGATCGGCGCGCCGAGGGGCATGATCGCGACGCACCCCATCTCCTCCAGCCGTTTGGCGGCCAGCGGATCGTCGGCGCAGTAGACCATGACCTCGAAGCCGTCCTTGATCAGCACTTCGGCCGCTTCAAACGTGCCGCGCATGTCGGGATACAGCAGCGGGGGCGGGCCGAGCACCTCCAGCTTCACCAGATTCCAGCCGCCGGCCTCGCGGGCCAGACGCAGGGTGCGAACGGCGTCGTTGGCGGTGAAGCAGCCGGCGGTGTTCGGCAGGTAAGTATATTTCTTCGGATCGACGTAATCCTGCAGCATTGGCGCCTTGGGATCGGACAAATTGACCCGCCGCACGGCCACGGTGACAATTTCCGCTCCGCTGGCGGCGATCGCGGCGCCGGTTTCCTCCAGGTCCTTATAGCGGCCGGTGCCGACGATCAGGCGGGAGCGGAAGGTCCGGCCGGCGACCGTCCACACGTCCTCGGCATCCCCGTTCTCGGCATGCCCATCCGCGGCATGAATGTCCTGGTCGGTCATTGCCTGGTCCATGGTCAGCCTCCACCGATGAAATGTACGATTTCAAGCTGGTCGCCGCTGGCCAGCCACGTCTCCGCGTAACGCGAGCGCGGGACGATTTCCTCATTCCGCTCCACCGCGACCTTGCGCATGTCCAGGCCAAGCTCGGTCAGCAGGCCGAGTACGGACAAGGGGCCGCGGGCGGGGGTCTCGAACTGACGGTTTTCCCCGTTCAGAAGCAGCGTGAGGACGTCTCTCATGGCGCAAGTATGGGGCGACCGGGCGCTATCGGCAATCCGCGGCGGGTTCAACGCAGCGCCGCGAAGAACGCGCGCAGCAGCGAACCGGCTTCGGTCTCACGCACGCCGCCGATGATTTCGGGGTGATGGTGGCAGGAAGCGGCTGCGAAAACGCGCGCGCCGTGCTCCACGCCGCCACCTTTCGGATCGTAGGCGCCGAAGATCAGGCGACGGACGCGGAACAGGCTGATGGCATGGGCGCACATCGGGCACGGCTCCAAGGTCACGACCAGGTCGCAATCGGGCAGCCGTGAGTCGCCTCGGAGCCGAGCGGCCGCGCGCAACGCCAGCAATTCGGCATGGGCCGAGGCGTCGTGTCGCGCTTCGACCTCGTTCCCGGCGCGGGCCAGCACGGCGCCGTCGGGTCCGAGCACAACGGCGCCTACCGGGACCTCCCCGCGCAAGGCGGCGGCGCGCGCTTCTTCCAGGGCGATTTCCATGGCCATGCATCCCTCTTGCCCCTTCCGGTGCGCGGGGTCTAGCAACGGCGCATGAACAAACGTCCCGTTATCGGCGTGACCCTGGATTCCGAGCAGCCGGGCGGTTACTCGAAATATCCTTGGTACGCGCTGCGCCGGAACTACCTGGACGCGGTCGCTTCGGCCGGCGGATTGCCGGTCGCGGTGCCGCACGATGCCGCTTTGGCTGGAGACTATCTGGATCACATCGACGCGTTGGTGGTGACCGGCGGCGCGTTCGATGTCGATCCGTCGCTGTATGGCGACGCCGCGCGCCACGCCACGGTGACCTTGAAGGAAGACCGCACCGAGGCGGAGATGGCGCTGATGCAAGGCGCGCTGAACCGGAACCTGCCGGTGCTGGGAATTTGCGGCGGCCAGCAATTGCTCGCGGTCGCGTTGGGAGGCACGCTGATCCAGCACATCCCCGACACGGTCGCGGACGCGTTGGCGCATGAGCAGCCGAACCCGCGGCATGAGCCGGGCCACGCGGTGACCGTCGTGGCGGGAACGTTGTTGCACCGGATCGTTGGCGCGGCGGAGATGCACGTCAACTCCGCGCATCACCAGGCGGTGCGCGAACCTGGACCTTACGCGGTCGTCAACGCGGTCGCCGCCGATACGGTGATCGAAGGGGTGGAGGACGCGCGCTACCGGTTTTGCCTCGGCGTGCAGTGGCATCCGGAATATTTCATCGACCCAGGCGACCGGCGGATTTTCGACGCGCTGGTCGCGGCGTGCCGGCCATGAGCGAGACCGCGGCACCCCCTCGCGGCGACCGGATCGCGAAATATCTGGCGCGCGCCGGCGTCGCCAGCCGGCGCGACGCCGAACGCCTGCTGACCGAGGGCAAGATCCGCCTCAACAACGTCACCGTCACGCACCCGGCGACATTCGTGACGCCTGGCGATCTGGTCACCGTCGAGGGCAAGCTGGTCGAGGAACCGGATCGCACACGGCTCTGGCGCTATCACAAACCCGAAGGCCTGGTTACGACGCATCGCGATCCCGAGGGCCGGCCAACGGTGTTCGACAAATTGCGCCAGCAACTGCCGCGGGTGATCAGCGTCGGGCGCCTGGATCTGACCAGCGAGGGATTGTTGCTGCTAACCAACGACGGCGCGCTGGCCCGGACCTTGGAGTTGCCCTCGACCGGCTGGATCCGGCGGTATCGCGTGCGGGTGCATGGCACGGTCGCTCCGGCGGCGTTGGCCGCTCTGGCGAAAGGCGTGACCATCGACGGCGTGCATTACGCCCCCATCGAGGCGGGCCTGGACGCGAAGAAGGGCGACAACGCCTGGCTGACGGTGAGCCTGAAGGAAGGCCGCAACCGCGAAATTCGCCGCGTGATGGCGCATCTGGGGCTGGACGTGACGCGGCTGATTCGGATCGCTTACGGACCGTTCCAGTTGGGCACGTTGCCGCGTGGCGGGATCGAGGAAGTTCCGGTCCGCGTGCTGCGCGAGCAACTTCCCAAGGCCGCGGTCGAGCCGGTGTCGCGCGCCCGGCATCGCTGAATGCGCATCGTCGCCGGCGACTGGCGTGGCCGGACGCTGACCGCGCCATCCGGGACGGAAACGAGGCCCACCGCCGACCGCGTCCGCCAGGCGTTATTCGATATTCTGATGCACGCGCCATGGGCCGGCCGGTCCCTGATCGAAGGCGCGACGGTGCTGGACGTGTTCGCCGGCACCGGCGCCCTGGGGTTGGAGGCTTTGTCGCGCGGCGCCGCCAAGGCCGACTTCGTGGAATGGGCCCGGCCGGCGCTGGCCGCGTTGCGCGCCAATATCGCCGCCTGCCGGGCGGAGGATCGTTGCATCGTGCTGTCCATCGACGCGCTGCGGATTCCGGGCGGTGAAAAGGCCGACATCGTATTTCTCGATCCACCGTATGGGCAGGATCTGGTGGCCCGGGCGCTGGCGCGATTGCGCGCGACCGGCCGCGTGGGAGCGGGAAGCCTGATTGTCGCCGAGACCGGCCGCGACGAGCCGCCTCTGGAGGTGGAGACGCTGGCGGAGCGAAAGTATGGCGCGGCACAGGTGACGGTGTGGCTGGAAGGCTGAAGGGTTTTCGAGGAGGATTGGGTCTGAAACCGGCCCCCGGATGGAAAACCGTTGGCTGAAGACGCTCACAAAATGGGACTCATTCTTTATTTGTATCTTTTATTAAGATTCCTGATGACGAAACGAGCCTCATGTGTCATGAATTCGGACAGACGTCCATCGGATGGGAGGCGGCTATGCTGAAAACGCCCTTGCTCGCTTGTGCCTCGATCATGGCCATCGCCGGGCTCACGGCCGCCCGAGCGGATACCCCAGGGCAGCCGTTCACCAATATTCAGCCGTCGTTGGCCCTGACTCAGGTCACACCGACCGGGGCCGGCGGCGTGTTTCCAAGCTTTACCAGTGGTGGCGCACTCGGGAACACGGACGGCTTCATTTATGATTTCGCGGGGAATTACGCGCCGTCCGGCAGCGTTTACGCCAACGGCCAGACGCTGCCGATTACCGGCAATTCGTCCGTGTTCAGCCTTGTCGGAACCACATACGGCGGCAATGGCACCACCAATTTCGGCGTTCCGAACCTGATCGGACAGGCGATCATCGGGGCCGGCGCGGGCGCCGGGTTGCCGGTGCAGACGCTCGGGGTGCCGACCGGATCGGCGACGACGTCGCTGACGATCGCGAACCTGCCACCGCCGACGGGCAGCGGTGTGCCGTTCAGCAACATCCAGCCATCGCTGCCGCTGATCCCGCTGATCGCGGTCAGCGGCAGTTTCCCGAGCATGGGCTCTACAAACGGTTCCGCTTTTGTTGGCCAGATCGCCTACTACGCGGGCTCCCTCGGCAACGCCAACCAGTTCCTCCCCAATGGGTGGGCCGTGGCGGATGGCAGTACCCTGACGTTCGCGGGAAACCCGGCTCTGGGCAGCGTCCTCGGCGATCAGTTCGGCGGCAACGGCAGCACGACCTACGCGTTGCCGAATTTGCTTGGGCGCGTGGCCGTCGGCGCGACCACCGCCAATCCCGTTGGGACGCAATTCGGGCAGGCGGCGACGAGCCTGACGACGGCGAATTTGCCGCCGGGGGGCACACCTGTCACCAACGACCAGCCGTCGCTCGCGGTGAACTACATCATCGCGACGCAGGGAATATTCCCCTCACAAGGCGGCGTCAGCGGCGGCTTCGGCCAAACCACCGCGACCCTGGGCGAGGTCGTGATGTTCGGCGGCGATTACGCGCCGGCCGGTTGGGCCTTCGCGAATGGGCAAACATTGCTCGACACCTCGAACGAGGCTTTGTTCAACGTGATCGGAACGACGTATGGCAGTGGCGGGCCCGGCACGTTCGACCTGCCGAACCTGGACGGGCTGACCACGATCGGCGCCGACGGTTCTTCGATCCCGCCCGGCTTCACGGAAGGCGTCGATCAGAACGTGCTGACCGCGGACAATATCCCGACAACCACGTCGTCCGATCTGCCGGAGCCCGCGAGCCTGACGGTGCTGGTCTTCGGCTTTGTTGGTTCGCTGGCGGCCCGGCGGCGCCGGAAGTCGCGCTATTTGCCGATGCAGAACTGACGGAAGATCGAGTCCAGGATATCCTCGACACCGACATGGCCGGTGATGGAGCCAAGCGCGCGCAAGGCCAGGCGCATCGCCTCCCCGCGTAGTTCCGGCTCGCGCGCGCCCTCCGCGTCTTCCAGCGCGCGCGAGGCTTCCTGAAGCGCGATGCGGTGGCGGGCGCGAGTTAGGGGCGGAGGACCGCCGGATTCGGTCAGAACGGTCGCCTCGGCGGCGAGGCGGGCGCGGAGTTCGGGCAGACCGGCGCCGGTCAAAGCACTGATCCAAAGCACGCCGGGATTTTGTTCCGGTACTAGATCGGATTTGTTGGCGACGACCAGGCCGGCGGCGGCCGGTTCGAAGGGCGTTCCCGCTTCGATGACGGTGATCACCAGATCGGCGGAGGCGGCCCTGTTTAAAGCGCGTCGCACACCCTCGGCTTCGATCGGGTCGGTTGTGTCACGCAGGCCGGCGGTATCGATCAGGGTCACCGGGACGCCGCCGAGGACGATGCGGGTTTCGATGGCGTCGCGCGTGGTGCCCGGCGTGGCGGAAACGATCGCGACGTCGCGCTCCGCCAGCGCGTTGATCAGCGAGGACTTGCCGACGTTCGGCGCGCCGGTGATAGCGAAGAACAGACCCTCCCGTAGCCGTTCGCCGCGGCGCCGATCGTCCAGATGCGCGGCGATCTCCGCGCGCAACGATCGCACGGAGGTCATCAGGTCGGCTTCGACTTCGGCTGGCAGGTCTTCGTCGGGGAAGTCGATCAGCGCTTCCTGGTGCGCCAAGGCCCGGCGCAATCGGTCGGACCAATCACCATACAGATCGCCCAAGGCGCCATCCAGTTGCCGCAGTGCCTGGCGTCGTTGCGCGTCCGTTTCGGCGGCGACCAGGTCGTGTACCGCCTCGGCCGATACGAGGTCCAGCTTGCCGTTGAGGAACGCGCGGCGGGTGAATTCTCCAGGTTCGGCCGGTCGTGCGCCGAGCGAACCCAGAGCGGCGGCGACGGCGTCGACGACCGCGCGGCCGGCGTGGAGGTGCAGCTCGGCGGAGTCCTCGCCGGTGTAGGAGCCGGGACCGGGGAGCCAAAGTATCATCGCTCGGTCGAGCAATTCGCCGTTGCTGTCGCGCAAGGCTCGCACCACGGCGCGCCGCGGTGACGGGAGACTGCCGCACAGAGCGGTTACCAGCCTGGCGCTGTCCGGCCCACTGATGCGCAACACCGCGATGGCGGCACGGCCCGCGCCCGAGGCGAGCGCGAAGACCGTGGCGTCGTTCATTCCGTCAG
>Ga0182030_10002890_pt1 | contig 36580 bp, 53 predicted proteins | sample 812S3MmetaG_FD_121299 | JGI IMG/M metagenome (GOLD analysis project Ga0182030, IMG submission 121299) | Permafrost microbial communities from Stordalen Mire, Sweden - 812S3M metaG (Illumina Assembly) | ecosystem: Environmental > Terrestrial > Soil > Wetlands > Permafrost | place: Sweden...
CCGTACTTGCTACGGAATGGAGCTGGACGAAAAATATCTTGATGTGATAAGAAAAAGATGGGCTAAATATGTTTACCCTGACAGATGGGAGAAAGAGTGGGAGATATTGACTCCTGCTATAGAGAAGTTATAATGGTAGTATGCCAAGTAAACCAAGAGCAAGAGTTGCCAACTGCCCTGTCTGTAGTAAAGACTTTAGGGCGGTTAAAGACCAGAATGGGCGGTTTGGCGGTAACATCAAACTACAGAAGTATTGCTCAAAAGATTGCTGGTCTATTCGCTCAACATCATTCATCAAATGTGATTATTGTGGTAAAGAAGTCAAGACTACCAGAAGCGAAAATAAACAATATTGTAATATGGAGTGCCGAGATAAAGGCTACAAGTATAAAACAGGCGAGCAAGCTGGAGCTTGGAAAGGCGATAAAGCATCTTACTCGGCTATACATAAATGGGTTGCATCACATTATAAGAAGTCTGATGTTTGTGAACATTGCAAAACGCAAGGCTATACAGAGTGGGCTAACATATCACAGGATTACCACCGAGAACGAGATGACTGGCTTAATCTATGCAAATCTTGTCATTTTATATATGACGGCGATCAGCACAAGAACTTTAGACGCTATAAGTAAGTATACAGATGTTATACGAAAGAGATATGCTAAGTTTATAGGTGAGGATGATTGGCAGGCAGTTACGTCTGTTATCAGCGAGGCAACAGCGCAAAATGGCAAATGACAACAATATCAAACCGCACGAGTTTAAGCCTGGTAAGTCAGGCAATCCAAAGGGTAGACCAGAGGGAATCCCTAACGCCCGTACTCGTTACCGTCGCTTCTTAGATCTAACCGAGAAAATAAAGAACCCGGTATCTGGCATCGAGGAGATTATGACCGTTATGGAAGCTCTTGATCTTATGCAGATAGCAAAGGCTCGCAAAGGCGAGTTGGCCTCATATAAGGAAATAGTAGATCGTATGGAAGGTAGGCCATCCGAGAACAAAGAGAATCCTGAAGCCTTAAATATTAAGTTTGAGGTTATCAATCGAGTTCCTGAACCTAAGGATTGACTATACCCCCTAGACGGTATATACTCCCTATATGCCTAAAATGACTGTTTACATACGCAAAGATGATATTGATGAATGGCGCAAACTTAGTGCTAAGTCTACTTTTGTCCATAATGCTTTGAATATTGTGCGTGAGGGTGGCGAGGAAGCTCTTGGTCTAATTGTTGATGATCGGACTCAAGTTACTAACTTAGATAAACCATTAGTAAAAGTCAATCTCAAAGGCGAACCCTTATGCAAAGTTCATGGCACACCTTTAGATACTCGTGGTCGTTGCCTACAAAAGGGCTGTAAATACGCCTAGATTAGTGCTATTATTGTCTTAGGCAATACGCCCGTAGAAATGCGGGTTTTTATTTTAAGGAGAACCTATGGCATCAGCAACACAACCTCAGTCACAGAAACTTGAAACTGGTAAATCTAATTTTGGCGGCGCACCAGTTGATGGCAACCGGAGTTTCCTAGTCGGAGTTGGATCATTCTTTCAGACGCAAGACGCTACACCGACAACAGCCCTTGTCTCGCCCCTTAGTGTTACCACCGGCACAGTTGTACCGCTTGTTATCCCATTAAACGCCGTAAGTATTACTATCGTTGCTCTGACTAATCCAGTGGCTATCTCGGAAGTGACCGGCACGTCCAGTTTGAGCCAATACTTTCAGTTGCCATCAGGCCAGTCCATTACTATCTCAGTTGCCAGGCAAGCCTATCTCTATCTATTGGGCGTAACTGGTACTTCGGTAGTGTCATTCATATTTAATACGATCTAGGAGGTTACTGTGACAAATCCCATCAAGTGGCCCACCCAATGGCGACCTCCATCTGGTCAAGGTTATGTTTTAGCTAGTGGTAGTTTGCCGCTAGAAACTAATCTATTTCTTCCGATTGTAGACAATACGAGTAATCATTATCCAATAATTAACACTCCAAGTTATGTTGTCCCCAAATATGCGACTAAATGGACAAGGCAGGCGGCATCATGACAGTTATTGCTAATACTATAGGTGGAGCTTCAACCTCAACAACTGCACCATTACCAGTAGCCACGACCATAGATCCGGTTAATGACTTACTGGCGATTTATACTAACTCGCTGACAGCTACTCAAGCTATTAGTCGGAATGTACTATTGGGGTTAGCCTCACAACCTCTCGGCTTAACTGATACCCAAAGTCCGACCAACAAGACATTTAACAACACTAACAGTCTGACGGTTGTGGCAGCTAATCTTACGATCCAAGACGGTACAGATAATACTAAGCAAGCTAAGTTTGTGGCCTCAGGTATTACTACGGGTACGACCAGAAGTTATACATTACCCAACGCTTCAGATACTCTAGTCGGTTTAGCCGTTGCTCAGAATTTGACCAATAAGACTTTAACATCACCCGTGACTATAACCATATCTAACACGGGTGGACTAACCACCGACACACTGACTACTTCAGGCAATGCCTCGATAGGCGGTACGCTTGGTGTAACTGGAGTTGTCACTCTTACCTCTAACTTGACAGTAGGTGGTACTTTAGGAGTAACAGGTGCTATAACTGGGCCATATAATATGTCTGGGGCGAATAACCCTTATAAGTTTAGTGTTTATTGGGCTGCTGGGGCTGGGGGTTATTTTGCTAGTAATTCCGTTTTCTATATCTTGAAGTTTGATACCAAGCCGTATGATACGTCCAACAACTTCAACACTTCTACTTGGACGTGGACTGTGCCGATGACTGGGATATATCATCTTTCTACCCAATGTTTAGTAAATAACGGTGGTACAGCGATGACAGCGGCGATTTCATTGTGCATCAATGGCTCACAATTCTTCACTAATTACATAGCAGGAACTAATAACCTCGGTAATATCTATCCCGCCATAAATAAAGATTTGCGGTTTACTGCTGGAGATACGGTCACTATATATGGTCAAGCTGGAAATAATGGTATCGGTTGTACGGGGGGAAACGGGACATTCTTTGATTGCTTCCTAGTGAGTGCAACATGACCGACCCCATAACAATAACCCTCATGAAACGGAAGATATAATATGATTACATTTACACAACTTTATACCGAAGCAGCTGATGGTTGCGGAATCGCTCTAACTGATACCGTGAACGTCAATTATATTAAGCGCAACATCAATAACGCTATTAAACTGTTTAAGAATGATGCTAGACGGTATTTCACTGAGAAGTGGATTGTAGCCGATCTCCAAGCTAACCAGCAATCATATACTTTGCCGGCCGACTCTATAAGGGGTAGTGCAGTCCGTATCAATAACGGCTCTCTGATATTCCCGATCACCTCATGTGAGTCTGAGCAAGCCTGGAATGCTCTAAATGTTATTCCTAACTTTGCCGTCTTTTATCCGCAAAAATACTTCTTTAGAGGGGCAACCGAGGTTCTGGTCTGGCCGACTCCGTCTACATTACTAACAGGAGGATTGATTATCGGTTATGACGCACGATTAGCAGATATGTATCTAGACGACACTGTAGGCGTGACTATCACTGCCACCAATAACTCTCAGACGATTACTTGTACAACGGGGAGCTTTAACGCCAATATGGTCGGTATGAAGTTCAGTGTGACTGACGGCAGCGATGGCAACTGGTATAATGTTCTGTCTTATATGGATGGCAATACTTTAGTACTAGATAATTACTATCAGGGACCAACAGTAACAACAGCCTTGACTATCATCGGAAGCTGCCCAGATATACCAGAGGAGTTTCAGCAAGGTTTAGAGTTTTACGCCCTGCACATTTTCCACTTACTTAAACGGGGTAATGTTAATAAATCTAACGAATTCAAAGCCTTGTATGATGTCATGCATGACGGGTATGTCGGGGCTTACTCGTCTAAAGAGACTTCACAGGTGGTTAATTCAAATGAGGGCATAATTCCTTACAATCCGCTGTTTGTGCCCCCAATGAATTTAACGGGGTAAACTATGCCTAAAAGCAGTGGAAATGATCCGCAACTACCAATTCTGACCAATCCTTATTACTATGGTGGCACTACTATTGATCCCAAGTTAGGGATTGCTAACTCCTTTTACCAATCACAAGCTATCGACTTTAGATCCGTACCGTCGCAAATGTCAGTTCTGCCGGGTGCGACTACGCTTACGTCTAATCTCTACGGTTTAATCACAGCTATGGATCAAGACTTAAACGGGGTCAGATATGGTGTGGACACAACTGGTTGGATTAACCAAATAAGTACCACCGATGTAATTACGCCCCTATTTAAAATGAACTTAGCCGGTGCTAGTGGGCTACTCTATAACTCCATTACCGATCGGCTTTATATCCCTGACCAAAATAGTGTCTCACTCTATGGTAAACTAACAAGTTCAATAGTTTCACCAGTTTGGCGGCCGAGCCAATTTCATCACTCAGCCTCACAAGCTCCCGGTTGTGTCAATTTATTCAACCCAAACGATGGGCTATTTGATCTTGATGCTCGGAATAACTCACAAAGTATCACTACCGGTATAACCTCAAGTTCTCAAGTCACCACAGCTACTACAGCCACAGCTCCAGTACCCCAAACCATAGTTGAGAATACATCTGATTTATGCTTCTTCAACCCCGATATTGAGCCGTTTCATTCAATAGATCCTTATATAGTAACTCCCGGTACTGGCAACTGGACACTGACGTTACATGATGCCCTCAATGACGTTATAGCAACAGTCACGGTAACGAATGCGAGTCTAAAGGCCAACTCCTATAACCAGTTTAAGTTTGCCTCTCAAGTTCGGGCTTTAGTTAATGCTACTCAGACAGGCCAGAGTGCCAGTTATCACTTCCACTTAACCTCAACAGTAGCCGGTGGAACAGTCGGTTGCATCAATGCCGGCGATATGACCAGTGCCGATTTCTTATTGTTTGCTTATGCTTTAGTTGCCCCTAATAATGGGCTACACCCCACCACTATGTTCACTGGTAACGGTGTGCCGTTCCTGTGTATCGGTAATGCGAATTATCTTACAACTTATAACTTTGGCAATGACGCTCAACCCTCTAATGCTCAGTACGTCAGACATCAACTTTATTTTCAACCCGGTGAGGAAGTTTGCGGAGTTACCACGAATAATCAAAGTCTAGTGGTTGCCACTGAGAAGCGGTCTACAAATGCCAACCGCAATCAACAATATGGCTGTTTATACTTCTGGGATGGTTCAAACAATGGCCCAACTTCCAGCATTAAGTTACCAATGGGTGCGCCTTATAGTATTCATACCGAGAACTCTGTTACTTATATGACAATTAACGGCTCTCTCTATGCTTGGAGTGGTGGCGCAACGGTAATTAAGGTCCGTAAGATAGCCTATGAGAGTACTGACTACAGTAATACTTCTACGACTACTTTCTGCTATCCCAACATGATGACCTCACGTTACGGCCTATTGATGATGGGCTATCCCTCAACTACTACGAATACCAATATCAATTACGGGGTATGGAGTTGGGGGACGGTTGAGTTGACCTATCCGAACTCTTATGGTTGGTCTTATGCGTTAGCCAATGGACTTACGAACTTTACTACGGCCAATCAACTACAACTCGGTTGTGTCTATAACTTTGTCGATACTATGTATATAGCGTGGTCGTACATAGACGCTAATTCAGTTCAGCACTATGGGCTAGATCGAGTTAATAATTTCAGTGGGCCCGCCAATAACTTTGGTTACTCATCGCTTAACTGGGATGGTGGAATTACTTACAAGCAAAAGCGTGGTGCTAGGGTTAAATTAACAACACTACCACTACCACAATATTGTACTTTGCAAGTCTGGTACGCACCTGACCGAGGGGCTAAGATACTGTCACCATCAATGAATCAAGGCGACAGAAGTATAGTCCTAGAAGCGACCTCAAGGTTCGATGAAGTCCAATGGGGTTATGTTGGGGCCTGTAATGTTAATGGTGTAACTCCGACTCCCCCGGTTATAATAGATATTAGTTTCCAGGTCGATCCCCTAGAGGGCGAGGAGGATATGCGCCAAGACGAGCCTAACTCTATAACAGGCACAACTAATCCATAGGAGTTAAGTCTTATGATGCCACTATCTCAAAATCCTAGCGATGCGTCGGTTAATGCCCCGTCGGCGGCTTTAGCCTATACTGCATTTAGCGGAGTATTCGGTAATTACAATCTGGTTGTAACTCCTGCTACGCCCGGTAAAGTTGATCTAGGTTTCCCATCAATTCCTTATCTATCGCTTGAAGCTCTGCTATATTCTCAAGCAGCCGCCAATCCAGCAGTCAACCCGACCAATATTACGAGTGGTAGTAATATCGGACAACAATCTACTACTGGACAGTCTACAGTCACTGACTCAACAGGTACGGCTAGATTATTAACAGGATATATAAATACACAATGAACCCCTCGTCACCATCGAACCCGACACCTGGCTTTTTCGGTCAAAGAGCCTCAGCTCCTAATGTCAATGTATATAATGCTACACCCAACCAAATGCTCTATGAACTTAATCTTAATACTGGTACGCAATCATTTTTTGGGACCAATGGGACGATTAACTTCGGATTATTCAATAGTGCCATAACTGGAGCGCAAGGTATCGGGCAGCAGATCGTTGATAACAATGGTAATGTCTTATTTGAAATGAACGGCCAGACATGGTACTGGTTCGACACTGAGGGGAACAATATAATGCAAGTAGGATTATTACCAGATGGAACTTATGGTTGGGCGGTTGCGACTCCCGGTAACAGCGTGGGTGACGCTTACTAGCGATGGCTACTGCTCTTTATTCGGGCTGTGATTTCTTCTCGTATTGGAGTACTGCACCCCAAGATGTAGCGGGAACTGTTTATGCCGGTACTGGCTCGAATGGTAGTTCTGGCCCACCAGCCGGTACGAAGATGACCTTTGTCGGTCAATATCTAGATGTTATTACGTCTGGTCAATTAGCCGCCCTCAATGCCTACGGTATATCCGTATTCTTCTTTTATGAGAACTCTGGGTCTGGTAGTATCCAGCCATCATTTAACGTCAATTATCTAGCAGCTACAACTTACGCCCAGGGAGTGATAGATGCCAATGCTTGCCTAAGTGCCTTGAGTACTTTGGGTATAGGTCCCTGGCCAGTTTACTTTGCCGTTGACTATGATGCTACCACTCTGCCGCAACAGATAGCATTAGGTAACTATTTTGAGGGAGTATACGACACTATGGGGGCTGCTAATGCCTGTATATATGGTTCGGGATTTATAGTTACGGCAATCAATTTACAATTAAATGGTTCAGGCCGGTTGGCACTTCCGATGTGGTGTCAGAGCCGATCTAGCGGTTGGAGTGGGAATGGTAACTACAGTAATTCCACAGGTAGTACACAGACTTTGTGGCAGTGGCCGCCTGGTTATTCTCCTAGTGGTGGAGTAACCATAAATGGGCATGGGGTAGACGGCGAGTTTGCCTATGCCACTAATTTTGGTCAATATCCCTATACGGCAGGAACTGGTGTTCTAACTTATGCCACAGTGACCAACCCGTCTATAACCTACACCCAACCTGAGCCACAAACAATTATCGTACCGAAATATAAATATGACCGAGCATTATTCTCTAAGGTTTACCCCACTTCGGTAACGGCTTCCTCGTGGCCCCAAACGATAACTTATGGTTCTACTGGGATTAACCAATACGCTTATCCGTTCGGTAACTACACAGCCTCAGTTAATGGTGGTCCATCACAAACCAATGACTTTGGGTTTATTTACGCTAACGATTATGGATCATTTGTTGGTCTATTGCCGACCGTAGTCGTTCAGCCCATAGTGGACAGCTCTGGTAATTTGACATTCAACGTAACTGTTAACGGTGTTAGTGGATCGGTTACGGTTGATCTGACTATCAATATAGCCTTATTAGCCACGCCTACGCCCAGTGCTTTACCAAGTACCTCAGTTAGCCAGACAACAGCTTATAGCAATATTATTCCAGGCGCACAACCGACTCCGTATGCTACCTATAGACGGATTTCTAAAGATTCGTCTGTTGGAAGCGGTGGGCATACGGTAGCTCATGGTCAAGGCGTAGTGCCGAATGTTCTAATCTGGGGGCAAGATACTTCAGGAACAATCGAAATGCAACCAATCTGGTGGAGTTCGGCCGGAGCTTCAACTAGTTTTGGTATATCACTGGATAACACGAATATTTATTTTTATGTTGATGCAGCTAATAGTTATGCATGGTACAGGACGTATTTGGATAATTAAATGGTAGATATAACTAAAATTGCAGCAGCCTCGTTTATGCCAGGGCTTCAAAATGCCGGGCAGTTTAGCGGCACTGCGTATATTTCTGGGGTTCTTGATGCCTCACCAGGTTATCCGACTAACACATCTAACATGACGGGGACTATATTTATCCCATTACCAGATCCTACGGTTGTTAGTGTGATGAGGATCAATCTGCCAAACGCTGCCGGCCAGTTAGCCTCTCGATGGTTCCCATTGTTTGGGACAATTAGATTATTAGATCAGACAAATGACTGGATTTTGATATTGTATATTGGGAGTGCCACTGGCGGCCGGAATATCTATTTTAACTTCGTTAATTCTAGTAATACCGGTAGAACCTTTACTAGTTTCCCGGTCAATATCTATGGACACTTATTCAGTTACGCTTGGTAATTCAGTAACGATAACTTCCCAGGTACAGGGTTGGTTAGAGCCTGTTGATATCTGCATATTGTCGTTGAGCGTGGTTTCATTCCAAGTGATTGTGCCACTTAATTCTTGAGTTGGGTTATTCCAATATTCCGTAAATACAGTGCTTTTAGGGGTATTTGTGGTGGTATCAGCTAGAGCAAAGTAAGGTACTGTTGAAGAATCTGACGCATCCCCAGTGGTAGTTTCTGTGCAAGTAAATTTAATTGTGACTGTCCAGGGGTCAGTTGGAGTAAAGATGGGCAGATATTCATCACCGGCTGGTATTTGAGTACCACTAATGAAATCTGTTGTAATACTCGGATCCGTGTTGGTAATGTCCTGTAAGGTCACAGGCATTGGTGTAACTGGAGTCACGGGCGTAACTGGCGTTGTGGGCTGCGCTGGGGGTACTGGGGCAGTCGTAACAGTATCAGTAGGGCTAAATACTGTTGGTGTGGCCGGTGCTGTAGGGTGGGCATTAAATGCCACAAAGGCTAAAACTAAGATTCCTGCCAAAAATAGCTTTTTCATACTCACATTATACAGTATTTTATATTTTCTGTCAATAGTTTATACTCTTTTACTATTGTGCTAGAATACAAATAGACTTTTAGTCCGCCTCTTTGCGGGCTATTTTTATATAAGGAATCAACATGACACCAACCGCTCTCCAAAGTAATGTCAGCGCAGCCCAAGCAAACGGAGCGGCCAATCAGGCTGCTTTAAATAACCAATCTACTCAATTACAGAATAATTACGGTCAAGCTCAGACAAACGCTACCAACGCCGTTAATGGTATTCAAAATGGCGGTACTTTATATGGTCAGAACTTAAATACCCAAGAGAATGCTTTAGGTTTCAACCCGGCTAGTGTTGGTCAATCGGCCAATATGCTAACTTCCATCCAAAATAATGTCGCTAATGCCCCAACTGCTGCTCAACAGGCTGGTAATTACTACGGTACGACTGCTGGTGGAACAACCAATATCTTGAGCGGATTGATGAGTAATTTACAACCATCTTTGACTAATGCCACGAATAACATGGCTAACCAAACTCAGTTATATAGTGCTGCTCAAAATGCCGCTAATCAACAAGCTGGCTTAACCGTTCAGTCGCAAAACAACGCTGCCACTAATGCAGTCGCCCAAATGCAAGCGGCTGGTACGATCATGGCCCAAATTGAGAACCTACAACAGCAACAGGGTTATCTGACCTCTGAACAGGTTACCGCTTACCAGAATGCTTACAGTAGCTATGTAACAGCCCAAGCGGCTGCTTCTCAGGCTTCTAGTGCCGCAATAACGGCTCCGACTACGGCTGCAGCCAATACTGCTCAAGCTGGATTGTATGGCTCTCAGAATATAGCGCAACAAGCGGCAAACGCTAAGGCTGCGGCTGTGGCTGCCGCCGCCGCTAAACCCGCCGCCAAAAAGACCACAACTACCACGAAGTCTGCCACTAACCCAGTCAATGTCAGCAAGATTTTAACTAATAACTCACAAGTAACAATATGAACCCATCAGCTATCGCGTCTAGCGTAATGACACCTCAGACTTATAATCCCGGGCCTACTTCAACGTATACTGGCTATACTCCCTATAACCAACAGGGGAATAACGCTATAGATAGCGCACAAGCGGCCCTAAACCCCACTACGCCATCAGCATCCGCCATCCCTGCCCCTCAAAAGGGCAATTGGTTTACGCATCTACTCCCCACTATCGGTTCATTCGCTGGTATGGCTGGAGGCATACTGGGCGCACCTGAGACTGGTGGATTGTCCTTATTAGCCGCTCTAGCTCTTGCAGGCGCAGGATCGGCTGCCGGTAAGGTAGGCGAGGACGTATTGCAGAAACAGAGTATAAACCCCGAACAAGTCGCTCTAAGTGCCGGCGAGGGGGCCGGTGGTCAGGCTCTAGGTATGGGATTAGGTTCTATCATAGGCGGCATAGGCGGCAAAGTAGCCGATACTCTAACTCAGGGTGCTACGGATCGGGCAGCCCAAGCAGCCACCGATACCGCCACACAGAGTGCGGCCGATGAAGCTACTCGGATTGGTAATGAGTTTGGCGCAGTTAAACCCGGTGCAGCCCAAGTTGGCCCAGCTATCTCTAAACTACAAGATCTTGGTATCACCAATCCAACCGCAGAGGATATGTCACAGATAGGTAAGATCTATACTGGTAGCAACCCTGAGACTGGTACTGGAGTACTTAACTTTTATAAACAACAGGCACTAGATCAAGCCGGTGGTTCAGTTAATCTAGACAACACGATGACTGACCTTGAGAATAACTTAAAAACTCCTGAAAATACGGCAACACTCGGTGATACCACGCCTGTAGCCGGATCAAGAGGACAATTACCCAAAGCCCCAGTCAATACGGCCACTAAGATTATTCAGCAAGTTAGAAGTATGTTACCGAGTGGAAGTCTTGAGAATGGTCAGATAACAGAACAATTAACCCCCCAAAAGGGATTTTCTTTGCTCAAAGATATTGGTAAACAGATTACCCAAACTACGCCTAAAGCCAATGCGTTAGGGGTATTAGACCCGGCCGATGTAGCCGAGAATAATGTCTGGAAGTCAGTTTATAACTCAGTTAAACAAGCCGTATATAACCGCCCAGAAGTTGATGCTGCCATTCAGGGTATTAAGGTCGGGCCTGAGGAATCTGGTGTCATAGATGATGCTATCAAATCCAATGGCATTAAAGATCCACAGATTGCCGCTAATATCAAGGCTGATCTGACGAATGTGCTAAATAACTCCAACACCGCCCAAGATTTGCTTGATGCCGAACGCCCGATGGTTAATGTCGCTAAAGTAGGTGATATACAGACTAGAGATGTGGCTAACAATCCTCAAGTGGCAAGAAATGTCAAAGCCGTCAAGTCGCAAATATCGACCCAAAATCCCAAAGCTCCTGCAATCGCTCATCCACTTTTAGATATGGGTGCTGTAGCAGGAGCTATACCGACTCATGGCCTAAGTTTACTGGCCGCACTTCCCGAAATAGCCAGTAAGGTCACAAATGGCACAACTGGGGATATGGCAGCTAAATTGGTTCAGTCAGGAGTGGCCAGAAGTGTAGCTAAAGTATTGCCAACTGTCCTGACTGGAGCCTCACAATTTATCACTCATGCTGGAGATGTAACCCCTAATCCTGTAAACTTAAACTTAGGAAGTAATAATATGCAACCACAGAATGCAAGCCTAGATCCCAACAGTTTAAACAGCCTCCTCCTACAATTAGCGGTGGCTGAATCGGCTAACCCTACTACATCTAGTGCTGGTGCATCAGAACTGGGTCAGTTAGTGCCTCAAATGCAAAATGTTAATGTGGCCCAAAACTCTCTAACTGGTGCTGAGAATGCATTCCAACAGGCCGGAGGTGGTCAGGGTGGCATCATGGGTAATCTATCTCGAATACTAGGATCTATAACGGGCAATCCAGCTAGTCAGTATGAACAACAGAGGCAACAACTTATCCAACAACTTAATCCTCTAGGCATTCCAACCTCGGCTGTTCCTGATATAACTGGCAATAATCAGAGCGCACAAAATCAGTTCCAGACATTGCAACAGATGATAAACGCTCGTTTGAACGGTGGATCTGTTCTCAACTCGATTCCTGCACAATAGGACTTGACAACTAAGCGTGTGCTGTGTTATACTGTAGCCATTATGATATTTATAGTAATTATAGGTTCAGTCCTTTTAATGATTGGATTTTTACACGATGCGGAGGCAGATAAAGAAAATGCCCATCGAGCATGGTTAAGTAGTTTGCCGATCCAAATACAACTTAAATACCTAAAGGGTGAATACGGTCCAATCCCGAAGTGGTATCGTACTAATTCATGTTAGTGATTGTGATATTGTCTTGCGCTTTGTCTAGAGCAAGAGCATAACCTAGATTGCAATTCGCAGCATACCCAAACCTAGTTTTGGCAATACCATCTAGATACACTGATGTCATGCGTTGGAGCATTTGATCTAACTCTTGTTGGGCGATAGCTCTATATTGCATAAGTGTGTCTATCTCTGATTCCGTAAGAGTAAACTTCTTACCGGTTGGTGTATTTAGAACTTTATCTTTGATGCGACCCATAATTGCTCCTAAATGTTTATGGTGTTATTATAACAGCATATATGATCCAGCCCTATGGCATGCATATCCTAATAGAGTTACAAGGCGAGTATAAACACGCCACTACGCCAGATTCTCGTATGGGCGGTACTAAGAAGCAGGGGGTGTGCGTGGCTGTTTCAGACGATCTTAATGAGGGCAAAAAACTACTTAATAAGGTAGTCTATTTTGACGAGTTTGAGGATACTACCAATTATAGTGTCGACGGTAAGAAGTACGCTTTAATAGATATTAAAAGTATAAAGGGGTATGAAAAATGAGTTGTGAATTAGTGGTACTATTTAATCCTAAAAATGATGGATCAGAAGTTATCTCTCAACTTGAAAAATATCTAGATAAACTTAAAGACAAATGGTCTATGGTAATTTGTAGTCGAATGACATGGACGAGATTAGAGGGCGAGTTACAGGAGTTTGTCCATCCTAAATACGAAGCAACAGAGGTTAAGGGTTACGATAAAGTTACGGCAACTTCAAAGGGTTCAGTGCCATCAACCAATCCCCGACAGGGTTTTAATTCTCTTACGTATAAGAAACGACCAATCTGTTACACGTATGGAGATAATGTAGTAAGCGCAAGAGTAGGGGCTACTGATGCCTAGTATCAATACTCGTAAAATAGTTTCAGGCGAGGAACTAGATAAAAGAACTCTTGATGGAGTAACTGCGGTTTATGAAGTAGCTAAGGCAGCTTATGGCCCACGATCAGGCAATGTTATCATCGAGGGTAACTTTGGCGATCCTATAATCTCCCATGATGGCGTATTCAATGTCGATAAAGTCCACTTAGAAGAACCGACTGCTAACATGGCTGTTCGGACTATCGTACAAGCCTCTAAGACTACCAATGTTAAAGTTGGTGATGGTACTACGGCTGCGGTAATTCTAGCTTATTACTTGTATCTAGAAGCTCGTAAACTAGTAACCGTCAAGGCCTCTAACCGTATGCAGGTTGCCAGAACGCTTAAACAAATCGCCGATAAGGTCATTGAACAGATAGATGCTATTAAAAAACCTGCCGATGATGAATTGCTCCGTAATGTAGCCATAATCTCCGCTAGTGACTCAGCTACAGGTGAATTACTGGCCGATACGATCAAAGAAGTGGGCGAGTACGGTGGACTTATTATTGAGAACTTTGCCGGCACAGGTATTTATAACGATATTGTCGAGGGCTTTTACTTCCGCAAGGGCTTCACTGAGGCCAATCTTATCAACGACCCGTCTAATTTAGAGAGTCATTTTGAAAATGTAGCCATCTTAGTCACCGAAAAACGGATACAAACTATCCCTGAAGCTGCCTCAATTATCGAGAAAGTAGCCGAGAAAGGGATTAAGGAATTAGTTATTGTTGGAACTGTCGAACCAGAAGCGATTTATACCTTTATCAAGAACCGTTTGGACGGTGTGATAACCGTCAGCGTAGTCGATAGTCCAGTGTTCGGTAGTTTAAGGACCTTATTTTTTGATGATCTCGCTCTATATGTCGGGGCTAAAGTCTTAACGCCCGGTGCTAATATAGATGACTTTCAGTTTGATATGCTCGGCGAGGGCAAAGTCCACATGAACGAGTTTGCCACTACTATCCTTAATGGCGATGGCAGTAAAGAGGATCTAGAAGTACGGATTAAGGAACTTGAGAAAGAATTAAGTGTTGCCGAATCAGCCGTCACCCAAGAAGCAGTTAGGGAACGTTTAGGCAGATTAAAGGGTAAGATTGCTATTGTTAAAGTCGGTGGTGCTACCGAGGTTGAGCAGAAAGAGACTAAACTGCGAGTCCAAGATGCTATCTGTGCTGTTCAAGCCGCCATGAAAGATGGTGTAGTTCCCGGTGGTGGGGTGACGTTGGCTCGTGTTAAAATCGAGGGTGAGTTTGCCGATGTATTTAAAATGACCTTTAAAGTGCTTATGGCGAATGCCGGCCTTAATAGCGAACAATATCTAGGCCGTATCTTAGAAGCTAAAGACTGGGAGGGTTACGATCTGCGAGACGACGAACCTAAACTACAAGACCTAATCAAAGCAGGCGTGATTGATCCCGCCTTAGTTATCAAGGAAGTCGTCAAGAATGCTACAAGTGTGGCCGCCGAATTGATTAAAACCACAGTGGCTCTACCGTTTGCCGATAGAGAGAATAAGAGGGGATAATGTTTACTTTCGTTACCACAATCATTGGAGCTTTTATAATCTTTGGTCTGGGTACATTTTTTGGTACTAAATATAAGGGTATTACCGATTCAATCCACACTCTCCAACATAAAGATGAGTCCGCACCACCAGAGATAATTAGAACTAACCCCCAAACCTACCGAGAGATAACGGCCGATACTAGTTTAGGTGGAAGTCTGGTTATTAAAACTAAAACTCCACAAGAGTTAGAAAAAGAGGACGAGGAAAAAGCTAATCGACTTGCGGGGCTGTAATGGCTTCGACAGGTTACGTTTTAAACGGAAAATATTATAAGAAAAAGCCTGATCTTAATAAACTACAGAACTTGCAGCAATCTACCTTTAAGGAGTGGGATCACGACAGGCAACGGTCAGATCATGCTGCCGATATAGTCCAGCCTTATAAACACGGTAAACCCAATCAAGACTTCATAGACCTCAACCATGATGCGGCTGTAGACTATGGGTTTATCAAGAAAGATGATGATGGAAGTCGAACAGATATTACTCCCTGATTACGTTCCATCTCCTAAACAGACGATCTTTCACGAGAGTCCAGCTTACGAGACATTCTTTGGGGGTGCTGCTGGGCCAGGTAAGACATCAGCTCTAGCCGCCGAGGCGGTTACCGAGGCACTTAGAAACCCCGATACGTTTGTTTATATATTCCGACTTACCCTACCTGAAATTATGCTCTCGATCCACATGGAGTTAGTTAAACAAATGATCCCTTACAATAACCGAGTAAAATCTTATAATAAGATCACTTTTAATGGTCAGACTCACGCTTGGAAGTTTCCCAATGGGTCGTCAATCCAATATGCCTACTGCCAGTACGATGCTGACGTATTCCGCTATCAGTCAGCCCAGATACACGTTTTACTAATAGATGAACTAACTCACTTCAAACAGGAGTGGTACGACTATCTTAAAACTCGTGTCAGGGGTAGGATTAAACTTCGCATTATGTCTTGCTCAAATCCCGGTAATATCGGGCATGGCTGGGTCAAAAAATACTTCGTCGATAACGGCGATCAAAAGATAATCAAATCCCCCGATACGATAGACCCCATGACGGGTGATGTAATTCCCGGTAAGACCAGACAATATATTAAAGCTATTATTGACGATCACCCCAATAAAGCCTTTCGTCAGCAATATACCCAAACTCTTGAAAATATAACCAATGACCGCTTGCGTAGAGCCTTACGATGGGGAGACTGGAACACCTTTGAGGGTCAGGTGTTTATGGAGTGGGACGAGCGTATCCATGTTATCCATCGACTACCGACTTGGACCGATAAAGACGGTAATTTAGTCGACATACTTTCAGTCTCGATGAAGTTTGTCGGCCATGACATAGGACGCAGAGATCCAGGTGTGGCTATCTGGGTAGCTGTCGCACCAGAGAACGAGCAGGGGGTTATCCATTATTACGCTTATCGGGAGATTCACGAACAATACCGAGATGCTAAACAGTGGGCCTCGACCATCAAAGAGATCATTGTTGACGAACCGATAGAGTACGTTGTATTACCCCATGATGCCTTTGCTATCGGTCACGGTGCATCTAGAGACTACGCCAGTGAGTTCAGTGATGCCGACATACCTTATGTCAGAGCTAACAGTCTAGCTAGGAGTTCTAGAATGCACCGACAGAATCTATTACACCAGTTATTACAAATCAGCCCAGATGGGACACCGTACCTACAAGTTCTAGATACATGCCCGAACATAATACGAACATTACCCGATTTATCATATTCAACTACCATTAGGGAGGAAATTGATAAAAACGCCGATGACCACGATTATGACGCTTTAACGTATGATTTAATGGTGATAGACGATGCCGAGAGCTGGATAGTTCAAGCCAAACCACCACACGAGGAGAATGCCGGTTGGGACGTTGGCGGACCGACTAATAATATTGCCCAAGCCCTAAGAGATTCAGCCGATAGGTGGGATGACTAATGCAATACTATGACGATATTAGCGATGCTAGAAAGGCTAGACGAGCCTTACAACGTGGGTTAAGGTTCGTTTACTTCATACACTCCCAGTTAGTCAAACCTGATTATCCTGTACTGTTTAACTGTGCTGGCTGTGGCAGACCCGTCTTTGAGGCTAATTCAAAAAGTCTAGAGATTAGTAACAGTTTTGGTATATCTCAAAAATACCTAAGAGCCTCAGATAGTTGGATTAGACTTAAATGTAATTCATGTGGGGCGCATATAAGTATTTTATTCAAGTAGTGCTATAATTCTAGATAGGCAATAAGCATCGCCCGTCTTTCGGGCTTTTATTATATAAGGGAGTTAGCATGGCAAAAACAGCAGCAGACGTAATTCGCAAAACTGGCAAAACCGATGGCAAGTCTAATAAACTCGGTAAAGGTGGACGCTTCAAGCAGATGGAGAGTAAGGGTCTTAGCCCTAAGTTAGTCGCATGGATAGGTGATAAAGTTCATGGCAAGAGTAAAATGCATAAATGGGCGGCAGCAGACCGTAAGAAATAATGATTTACCCATACGGGAGTCTATATCAGCCAGCACCATTCCCCGATCCTAGCGTAGACATTACTACGGAGACAGATGGTCGGATAGATTCGTTTGCTATCCTGACGCTCAAAATCTCTGACGATGCTCTTATTCATAATCTGAATCAACGTATAGATGATTCTAAGAATTACTGGGACGAACGATTAGGCTTCAACCTAAGTTATACCCGTAACGACAATATGCGCATGTATCTGGGCGATCAGGTCAATGCTAGGGATTATTATAAATCGGAGACTCCTTACGTTGAGAACCAGATACAATTAGTCGTCGAATCAATCGTGGCTTACTCTACTGCCCGTACTCCCCAAAGCGAGTGTTCACCCAATGATGATAACGAACGAGCCAAGAAGTTTGCGCTTGATCTTGAGAACGCTCACGCTGCTCATTCACTTAAGTTCAATCTGAGAGGGTTAATTGAGATCTGTGTTCGCAATTGGCTACTTAAACGAGCCGCTTTTATTAAATTAGAGTTCGATCCGAGCTATGGCAAAAAGGGTGAGATTATACCAAAGGCGATAGACCCCGATCATATAGTGTGGGATAAGAACTCACCGTTTGGATCTAACCCAGGTTTCGTTACCCAGTTTATAAAACACACCGTAGAGGAACTGGTATTTTTATTCCCAGATAAGAAGCAAGCAATCTTTAACACGATGGGCATTTCTCGTCGTGGTACTCGGAATATGACCGAGGAAGTAGTTATCAAACAGACTTGGTTTACCCACTATGATAACGGAGAACCTCAAGAAGCGTGTGCCGTCCACTTTGAGGACATTTTACTGGCTAAATACGATAACCCGAACTGGCTGGAGGGTCGAGATAACTTCCTAGATGCCCCACAAAAGCCTTTTATCTCTCTTAATGTAATGAATGACGGCAATCATGGCATCGACATTACGACACCCATTGAACAGGCCATCAAGATGCAGCGATCTCTTAATAACAGAGGTCAGCAGATTACGACCAATGCCAATAAAGCAAATCCAGTTAAGTTAGTTAACGGTAAGTCATCGGGTATGACCAAAGAGGCTGCCGAAAATCTTACAATGGAAGCCGGTCAGACTGTTTTGCTTAATCCACGAGAAGCCAGTGCCAATGCTCCATTAGATAGTATGGTGGCTTACTTACCAGCTCCTGATCTCCCAGCTTTCGTGATGGATGATAAAGTCGATCTTAGGACGCAGATAGGTAATATAGGGGGCGCACCGAGTGACTTTACTGGTGCAGATGCCGGTGGCGACGATCCTACACTTGGTCAGAGCATGCTTAAGAAAGACAATGCTTCTGGTCGTCAAGATACCCTAGTCCGAGCCTTAGACACCTTTATGTATCGTTACTTCAACTTCTTAACTCAGATGATGTTTGTCTGGTACGACGAAAATCACTATTTCTACTACAACGGTCAAGATGGCAACTGGGATAAGATCACCGTCCAACGCAACTACTTTAAGTTAATCTCAGGAGTGACGATCAAGGCTGGTGGCACGATTGCCTTTGATGAGAATCGCCGTCAGGCTATAGTTCTTAAATTACTTGAGGGTAAAAATATCGCTCTAATAGACGCTTACCGTGAACTGGGCTTTGAGAATCCCCAAAAACTATACGATAACTGGGCTAAACAAAGTGCTAATCCGCTTGATCTGGCCCGTGAGGGTAATGAAACCTATAACAATACTCAGGCTTATGTCGAGTTTGATGAGATCATGTCAGGTAAGAATCCCAAGATGAGATATGACATGGGTACTGACTTTATTCTAACCCTCCGTAAATTGATGCTTACCGATGAGTTCTTAAAGGCTAAACCAAAGCGACAGAATGCCTTGATTAAACGAGTTCAGGAATACATTGCCTCGCTTGAATTACGGACCAGTTTAGATCAGGTCAGCCAAGATCCGGCTCAACTCAATCCTGCCCTGCCGATACCTCCTCCACCACCGCCAACACCACCATTGCAACCAGGAATGCCGGGTGCTATGATGCCGCCGGGGGGAGTACCGGGTCAATCAGCGTTAGGCATGCCTCCGCCGGGAAGCCCTCCACCTGGACCGATGCCTCAACCATCAGTCAGCTCAGTCTTTCAGGGTTCTCCAATCCCTAATATGGCACAGCCCAATACCCCAACTGCCATCAATTCTGTGCCTGGATTTTGATATAATATATGAACTTTATAAAAGCGTTGCCTTGCGTATTCATGGTAAATTTGCTAATCTATAATTATGAGAATTATAACTAGGAGCATATATGGTTTTACCATCTGATCTAGTAAATGAATTCGATGATGAAAATACAACAGATGATGCCACCGATGACACCAAAGTTGTTGTAGACGATACTACGGCAGACGATAACGCAGACGACAATAAAACTGACGACTCGACTGACGACAAAACGGTTGATGATGCGACGGACGATAAGGGCGACGACAAAACCGCAGACGACAAAACCGCCGGTAAGGTTGACGATGACGAGGGTTACTATGCTGACGAGGAGGGCGCAGAGGATGCTACGGTTACTACTACTCCCGAAGTCCCACCTGCTCCGGCCAATTTCACACCTGAGGAGAAATATATTGTCGATAACCTGCCTCAAGTATCAGTCAGAATTGTCCAAGCCGACGATAGTATAAAGACAGTTCAGGTTCGTTCGGCAACAGAACTACCCCAAAGCATGAAAGGGATTGCCAGTGCTTACGAAGCTGAGATATTTCATGCCGCTATGGCAGCCCAAGAGGGTGCAGCTAGACAATTACAGACCTATTATAGACAACACCAATCACAACTACAGGCTGAGGACTTCGAGAAGAAAGAGAATGCCTCAATCCGAGACGATATTGCCGAACTGCAACGTGATGGTGAGATTCCTAAATTTAAAGCCCAACCAGGGACTAGAGCCTTTGACGCTGATCCAGCCGCTAAAGTCGTTCAGGAAACGATTGAGTTTATGAATGAGCGTAACGCCAAGTATCTAGAACGATCTAATAGTGGTGGTGTATATAGACACATTGGTTTTGCCGAGGCTTATGAACTTATGAATGGCAACGGACGAGCTAAGACCCAGAACAGCGCTGCTCGTAGAGAAGCAGCCAAGAAATTAGTGTCTGGTCAGGGTGGTTCAACTAAAACAGCACCCAAAGCAGCCGTATCGGGTAAAACATTACAAGAAGTAGCCGCAGAGTTCGATAATTTTGAAGCTTAAAGGAGGATAGTAACATTTTTAACATAATAATGGCCCTACTGGTAGAAAAATTAGTCTTAACCGAAAAAGAGGGAGAGGCTTTAGCTAAGGCGTTAAACAACGCAATTCTCCCAGGTGATTATAAAGAAGCTCGTGGCACTTTGAAGCGAATTCTGAAAAATCTATAAAATTGCTATTGCATTGTTTTAACTAGTCTATTATTATTGGTGATAGGCAGTTAGCCCGCAACCTTGCGGGTATTTTTATTTTAAAGGAGTAAATTATGGCAGGTATGACATTCCTCCAACGAGTAACAGACTTCACTTATCAGCACATTTTACCGACAGTTGTCGATAACATTAACAATGCAAATATCTTGTTTGCACGAACTTTGGCAAAGCCGACAGACTGGCTTGGACCAACGATGTGGCAAAACATTACTACCGGGAACTCCGCAACTGGTGGATCCTACGCAGGAATGGCGGTCTTTCCAACTGCTGCCACAAACAACACTACCAAATTGGTTTACTCACCTGCCGCTTTTGAACAATCAGTTGTCATCCCAGGTCTAGACAAAGCTATTAACGCTGGTCGTGGCAAACAAGCCATCGCTATGCTGACCTTTAAAATGGATGAAGCAGTTTACTCAGCAGCGAATAACTTAGGTACTCAAATCTACGCATTCGGTTCTGGCACAGACATTGACGGACTTGGTAACATTGTAGACAATGGCACGAACTCCGCCAGCTACGGTGGCCTTCTACGCACGACCAACCCAGGTATCAATGCCGACGTTACGACAGTTCTAAACGGAATTGTCACTCTAGACTACTTGAGTTCAGAGTTTGACAACGTCAGTGCCACTGGTGACCGTCGTCAGAGTCCATCAATCGGCCTGATGTATACTCCAGTTTGGACATACATCGAGGGTCTGATTCAGCCAATGGTTAGCGCACATTACGAAGCGACTCAGACAATGGGGTATAACCGTGTCGACGGCGGAGTGCCAATCGGGACTTCGGTTCGTCAGGACGACAACCGTTTGGGCGCACTTGGTGGCTTTAACTCGATTACTTACCGCAACCGACCATTAGTGGCAGATGACAAGGCGACACCTCAAACATTCTTCTGGCTTAACGAACACTTCTCAGAGTTTGCCCGACTATTGCAGGACGACTTGCAAAATATCAATTCGACAGTCAAGGTTACAGAATCAACCTATAAAGATCAGCCGATGCCGTCAGCATTCCAATGGCGTGACTTTATGAAGTCAATCAACCAGAACGGTGAGATTGGGCTTCTACTCTTGGCTGGGAACTTCATCAACCGTCAACCTCGCCGCCAGGGCAAGTTGATAAGCATAACGAGTAACTAGGAGATATATCATGGAATCAGGCGTTAGACAACTAACCGAATCAGACCTCAACATATTAACCACGACTAAGCAGACACAGTTTGGCGCAATTGGCTTGACTGAGGATGGCCGACGCTATCGCTATGTTTCATTCGGTGGTACTTCAACCATCGCTCCCGGACTCGTAGTTTGTGCAGCCGTTCCTACCGCAGCCTATCAAGCTCTAGCCATTACCGCTTCCGGTACTGGTGGACAGGTAGCCGCTAACTACGCTGGTAACCAATCCAGTCAGGGTGTAATTGTTCTAACCAACGGTGCAACAGCCGTAACTCAAGATCAGTTTGCCGAGGGATTTCTAGAAATTATCGTTGGCGGTGCAGCCGCAGATGCCGGATCGTACTCATACCGAATTAAGGGTAACAGTGCCGCAGCCGCTTCAACTGGATACATTACAGTATTCCTAGCTGAGGCTTTCCGACACACCACAGCCCTAGTCCCTGGTACAGATACCGCTAACTTACTACTCAGTCCTTACTCGACAGTAGCTGCTACAGCAACTGCAGGACTACCTGTAGGCGCAACAATCATGCCAGTTCCAAACACCGCTTCGGTAACCAACTATGGTTGGGTACAAGTCGGTGGAGCTTGTAACTTGCTAAATGACGCCGGTGGCACAATTACAGTCGGTGGTGGATTTGGCCAAAGTGTAGCCACAGCCGGTAACATCGTGGCCGCAACAGCTTCGACTCACCCAATTATCGGATATACACGACTTGCTATCTCAGCCTCCAATGCTGGACAGTGTTGGCTTTCATTAACCTAAACAGGGAGTAACTACTCATGGCACGAAAATTAAGCCGATATGTCGACGCAGTCAGACAACATTGTTTACCTGATTTCTGGGACGCTTCTACCAACTCTCTAGCTCCAGCATCTACTTTGGAATATGTATCGTCAGTGACTTTAGCAGCAGCTACGTTTGTCCAAAATACAAGTTATATCCAATATGTCCAACCCAATGATGCTAAGACATGGGTATTGGCCGGTGTTAGTTACAGATTTCACGCTCAAGCCACCGCTGCAGCCACCTTTGATGTCACCGTAGATGGAGCTGGAGTTGCGGCCGGAGGCGGTACATCTCAAACCGGATCTGGTGGACTTACTCTGCAAGGAACAGCCGACACAACAATCAACGGCACAGTATCCACTCAAACTACGATTGGTGCTGGATCTGCGATTAGTTTTAAAGTAAGTAGCGCCCAAGCAACTACTGGATTAGTAGGATTAGTAATTACACTAACATTCCAGCGATTAACTTAAGGAGATTATTATGTCCAAAGTCACTAATTCAAACGCTTTTAAACTAGAACTTGACGACGCAGTTAAAGCAGCACACGCCTCAGTAGACGAAGTCGTGAAATGCTTAGATGCCTTTCTTGCTGCATTAGCAGCAGAGAATGTAGCCAACGCTCCGGTCGTGTCTGTTATACCAGAAGCACCAGTAACTCCTGTTGTACCAGAAGTACCCGTAGTTGCCCCCGTCGTACCCGAAGTTCCAGTTGTCCCTGAAGTTGGCCCTGCACCCGATGTAGCCGATCCTGCACCTGGCACAGGCGTATCAACCACCTCACCAACCCCTAGTAATTAGTCCGCATCTTGCACAAGGTTAGTTTTGTGTTATTCTTATTGGTATGGACAAAGAATCTTTAGAAGCGAAACTTGTAGAACTCAAGTCACAGTTTGACGATTTAAACAAACAGATAGAAGAACATAATCAAGTTATCACAGAACGCAATCAATTAGCCGTTAATTTAAGAGAGCAATCTCTAGTCGTTAAGGGCGAATATAGTGCTATCGAGAAACTGATTGCCGAGTTGCCAGTTGAGGGTGAAATAGTTAAGGAGGGTAAATCTAATGCCGCAAGTTAAGCCAGCAGATATTAAAAAGACCGAGATTTACGGTCAGTCCGACGTTGATTTATCTATTACATTTAGAGACAGACTTATTAACCGTTTTGCTGCCCATGAGTTTGTCGAAGTTATGAACATTGACGATGAGCCGATCGAGTGGCAATACCTACCAGAACATGCCGAAACGATTAGCTCAACAGATGAGGGTACTAAGATTACCAAGCGTGATGATCCTGAACTATGGCGGATTGAACCGGGTGAAACAGACGTACTAAATGGCGCATGCGCTTATCTGATGATCGAGAATTTATACAAGAAACTGGTCATTAAGAAAGTCGGTGTCGTCGAGAAGCCCCAAAGTGGCAAGGAAGTCCGTAATTTTAACTTCAAAGATCCACTTCGGGCCGAACAGATTATAGACATGATCTATCAGGGTAAAGTTAATCCTAGTTTTAACCAAGCCCAACCTAATAAAGTAAGGTTAGACAAACCAGATGCCACAGCCCCCAAAGCCGTCGCTATCAAGTCTAAAGTCTAAAAAGACTCAGGCCCAAAAGGAATTAGATCAGATACTTCTGGTGATACCCAGTAAGCGTCAGATTTTAGATCAATTATTACTGGAGATTAAGACTGCTGGCACTATCCTAGAGGATAATTTCTCGCACGAAGAACTCAAACTAGAGCGTGAGCATCTAGCTAAACAAGAGGAATTGCAGGCTAAAACTAAATCTCTAGTAACTAGTTACGAACTATTAGAGACAAGAGAGCAGAAACAACTTGAGCTAATTGCTGAGTTAGAGAGCAAGGAATCGACCCTGCGTAGTTCTGTTACTGAGATTAGTACACAGATTAGTAATGGCAAACGTGAGGCCGAAGCCTATCGGGTTGAGGTTAATCAACTACGCTCAGATGAAACTACCCTTAAAAATAGTATCGATGCCCTCAAAGACCAGAAACAGGTGGCCCAAGACGCTTTTGATGTTCAGGTTGGGGATAACCAGAATACACTCTCTCTAATGCAATCTAATTATCGAAGTAAACAAACTGAACTAGATAAGCAAATTGAGATAGCCAATGATAAACTTCACGACTTGCAACATCGAGTCTTACTCCATACCAATAAAATGATCGCTCTAGAGGAAGAACAGAAGCAAAAAGACAACGACCTAATTCAGAGAGAAAATGCCATTATTATTAAGACTAAAGCTCTCGCCAAAGATCAGGCTGAGTTTGACCACGAGATTAAGCGTTGGGGTTATATCAAACCGACCGAGAAATAGCGTATAATGTGTTTAGGTTTTACCCGCATTTTAGCGGGTTTTATTTTATAGAGGAATAATATGCAACCAGGCCGTTTACCATTTGACCAAAACAGAATACGAGTATCTGGAGGTATATCCGACACTGGTCCTGAGGCTATTTTACCGTTAGAAGTTAATACTAATGGTGGTCTAGACGTAAACATTGTCGGAGGCAGTTCTGCTGGAACTCAGTATTCTTCTGGGATTACCACACCTAGCCCCGTAGTTGGCAACGCCATTATTTTTGATAACTCAGGCACACTACAGGATGTTTCGGTAGCCAACCCACTACCTGTGTCGGCTACGTTTAGCGGATCGATATCATCTTCTCCGACTTATTCTCAGAACCCCGCCGCTGGGTCTCCTACCCCTGCTTATGGCTTGATAGATAGTTCCTATAGACCCCAAGTATCAATTGCTACAGCCCTACCCGCAGGAGCTAACGCTATCGGTTCTATTACGAATACATCTTTTACGGCGAATGCTGGGACAAACTTAAATACATCAGCCCTAGTTACAAGTGCTAACTTAACCGCTGGTACACAAAAGAGTCAGATAGTCGATGGCTCAGGTAACGTAATCGCTTCAACTTCTAATGCCCTTGATGTTTATATCTCAGGCGGCGGTACATCGGGTACGCAATATCAGGAATTAGCCGTTACTCAGCCCGCAACTGGTACATTAGCTCTAGGTAGATACCAGACATCTCTACCGACTCTGACCAACTTACAGATGAATGAACCGATGCTGGATGCCTCTAGTAGATTACTAGTAAACTTAGTGGCTTCAAGTGCCACCGTAACAGTTGCCGGGACGGTGACCACAACTCCGCCGAGCAATGCCTCTACTAACCTTGCCCAAGTAGGTGGATCAGCGATTTCTTTAGGGACTTCTACGGCAGCCAATTCACTGCCAGTAGCCTTACCGACGGCGACCATTACAACTCTTACTCCGCCAGCCGCTATTACTAACTTCGCTTTGGAGACTGGTGGCAATCTGGCTACATTAGCTGGTACTGTATCTGGTGGGTTAGTCAAAGTTTCAGATGCAGGAGGTTCATTTACCGTAGACACTGGTACACCTGGGACATTTGCTGTAACAAATGCCGGTACTTTTGCAGTACAAGATAGCACGACCGAAACCAATACTGGTACGACTGCTACCAACACAGGCACTATAGCGGGCGCAGTTACTTCTAGTGTTATGCAGAGTAATATTAAAAACTTCGGTGGTACGGCAGTCACGATCGGTCAGCAATTAGCTGCCGCTTCGATGCCTGTTATCCTACCCTCTGCTACAATCACGACTTTATCTCAACCAACCCTGCAAAGTGGCTCGACGACAACCGTTACACAAGGTACTGGTTCTAATCTTCATGTTGTAACAGATAGTGGTACGATCACGACAGTATCGGCCGTAACTGCCATAACGAACGCTCTGCCCGCTGGAACTAATGCTATAGGTAATGTTGGTGCTTCAACAGCTATAGCTTCAGCAGTTCCTAGCAATGCTTTCTACAATGGCATAAGCGATCAGACAGGCAAATTAACTGGCATGGTAAGTGCCAACACTGCTTCCGGTACTACGGGGAACGGGTTACTTGGTGTAGCTAATATGGTCTTTGATGGCACAGATTATCGTTTACAAACAGTTAATTCAACAACTTATACGAGTAAATATGGTGGTGATGTCAACTTACTGGGGACATTAGGAACCGCATTCACAACTGCTGGGTTAGTAGACGTTAAAGGGACTGACGGCAACGTCTTTGTCCGTCAAACTACGGCTGCTAATCTAAACGCTACGGTTATCAATGCCGCTGGTTCGGCTCTTATGGGCAAAGTCGGCATTGACCAAACCAGCATAGGAAGTACGAACGCTATATCCATCGCAGACATTGCTGCAACAGCAGTTAATGTTGCTGCTGCTGGTACACTATTAGTCGGTAATGCTGATGGTGCAGGGAATAAGTGGACTTCTAACTCGACTGCTACTTCAGGTAAATACGCCCAAGACCTAAACATGTTATCTATTTTAGGCACAGCACCGACTACTGCTGGTGTCCTGAACGTACAAGGTGTATCTGGTGGCACGACTATCCCAGTTACCGCAACTCCTGCTGTTGCCGGCACTATTTATAATGGTCAAAAAGCTGTTACAGCTAGTGCCGCAACTATTGCCACTACTCAAGCTATTACTCAGGGCGTAACTGTTGAAGCTCTTTCAACTAATACTATCAGTGTCTTTGTTGGGGCGTCTGGAGTTACCACCTCTACAGGCATAGAGTTACCTGCCGGTTCGTCTATTACCCTCCCTGTGAGTAATGTTAATTTAGTTTATGTAATTGCCTCTACTACTGGAGCAACAGTAACCTATGTGGCGGTCTAAATGTTAGGTTATTCTACAAGCTCAGGCATGCAAAAGGGAGTTTATGACCCAGCAGCTATTGCTCAACAAGTTGTTGGTACAACTGCTACTCAAACTCTAACCCATAAAACCTTTGACGCTACAAGCCCAACAGCATTTTTGCCCCAAACTTCTACCACAGCCAATGGTTCTTCAACTACGGGATGGGCGGCGACACCGACAGTAAATGTCCAATATATTCAAATAGGAATAGTAGTTATTTTAACGTTTAGTATTACCGGTACTAGCAACGCTACGACAGCAACCCTAACACTTCCTATTGCTGCTGCAAACTTTACAAACATTTATTATGAGTCTACTCTAGCCTTAACCTCAGATACCGGAGTCAACTATTCAACCCCAGGCAAGACTTTTGTCGCCCCAGGAACTTCTAATACTACTTGTAACTTTTATAAAGACGAAACAGGTCTCGGATGGACGGCTAGTGGCACTAAGGCCGTGCGGGGAACCTTAATTTATCTAACAGCCTAGGAGCCATAAATGTTTGGCTCAAATTCTATTTTAATTGTGATATAATCTGTTTAGGCAATAGCCCCCACTTTGGGGCTTTTTGTTTAAGTAAGGAAGATATAAATGTATACAGCCTTTGACACAGCTATGGCAATCGGAGTAGTAGGAGTTCTGGGTACTTGTGTTGGGGGCTTTATCTGGGTGATTAAGTTTATGTTTGGCAAATTAGTCCCCGCTATAGATGCTTTAACTGAAGCTTCGGAGAACACTACCAAATCTAGTAATGCTAATGTCAGGGCTACCCAAGCGGCCACAGCCTACTTAAAACTTCGTAATGGCCGAGACGCAGAGTTCCAGAAAGAAAATGTAACAGCTATACGAGCTATCCCTCAACAAATTATTGATTCGGCCACAATCACCGCTAAAATACTGGCTGAGGAAGTGCATGCTAGGGCAGTAGCAGTCGAAAAAGTTAAGACAGATTTGGAAGAAACCGCCGCTAGCCCACCCAATCAAGCTGTTAAAACTCAAACTGTTGAAACTCAGATAGTAAACGGGAATCACTAAAGTGTTACCATTTTTACATCACTGGCTATGGCAAGATTTATGGGTTCCAGTATGGCCTAATTGGTTCGCTGGAGCGATAGTTGGAATACTAGCTTTTATCTGGGGCAAGAAAGAACTCCTCAAACTTCACACTAAGATAGATAAGAACCACACCGAACTCAAGGCACACATTACTAAAACAGCTAAAAAATAGTGGTATAATCTAGATAATGACACCGTTTAATGACATCTCTTATGCTCAGGGTCTTTATAGCATGGAATCTGACCCGAATCCAATGATTATGATGAAAGCTTCGGGGTTCTATACAGTAGCCAAAACACCCTATCTTGACTCACAATTAGTCCGTAACTATGCCAATGCTATCCGATTAGGCAAAATACCATTTATGTATCACTTTGCTGGTGGTGCTGATCCAGTAGTAGAGGCTAGTTACTTCGCTATCGCTGTTGCGCCCTTAGCGGTCGGAGACGGATATGCCCTAGACTTCGAGGTAGATACAGCCGATAATCCTAGTTGGGTACTGGCGTTCCTAGACCACTTTACCGCCGTAGTTGGCACACCCCCCTGGTTCTATGTAGACCGTTCACGCCGTCAGACTGGCGATTGGTCTGCCATTACCGCTAAGTATGGCGAGTGGGTTGCTGCACCAGACGTACCGTTTAGCGCTACTATACCCGGTGTAGGAGTCTATATAGCTCAACAAGGTCCGATTATTGATGGACATGACACTGATGTGTATTTTGGTTCTGAGGATTCGCTTAAGGCTTATACCCATCAAGCACCAGCACCAGTTAGTGAACCAATACCAGTAAGACCAGCCCCAGTACCTACACCGCCTATTGTTGTGCCTCCAACTCCCTCCCCTGCCCCACTAGTTGTTACTCCCCCTACTTCCCCCACCCCTGTTGTAGTGCAGACCACTACGGAGCAGGGAAGTGGACAAACTGCGAACATAACCACTTCTACAACTTCAACTGTCCCACCAAAAGCCCCAGTATTGCCCCCCCATTCTGGGGCTGTGGGAACTAATCTATGGGCAACTTTATTAAGATTACTAAAATATCTAAGGAGCAAGTTATGGTCAAAGAACTAAAAGCGTTTGAGAAGTTTTTGCGAGGTTACAAAGTCTACATAATTTCTATACTAGGTGCGGTTTATGGTGTCCTAGTGGTCGGTTTCGACCAACATCACTGGACAACTTTAGGCGGTGCTTGGACATGGTTAATCGGCTCTGGTCTAAGCCTAGCTTGGAGAGCTGCTTTAGCCGAAGTCCAACTTATTCTGACGAACTACTGGTCTTTGGGAACTGTGCCTGCGCAATCTGCCCCGGTAGTGGTCGGTCCAAGTGCCTCGACCCTAACTCCTCCGACAACTCCTGTAGTCGATCCTCCCGCTCCTGCCACTCAAGCGTAGAGACAAGGTCACAGACCACTTGGGAGAACTTACATAACTGGTTTAGAGTATTGCTTAGTTTTAGCTTGTTGCAATAAGCACACGACGGCATGATATTCTCGTGTCGATACCTGAGTTCGGGCCACTTAATTTTAGGATAAATATGCTCTAAACTAATAGTCGATCTGTCTAACACTTTCAGACAATAGGGACTGATCTGCAAATAACATTGCCAGTGGCCGTCTTTGTCTGGTGGATTTATGGTATACCAACTATCAGAAGTTCGCATACGATTTAACTTATGATTCTTAGATTCTTGCCTCATAGCATGGCGAGGTTTCCGCAGACACATGAGCGAGGTATGGTCGTTACCCCCGCAATATTTACACTTCCATTTATCTTTTTGCCAACCCCGTTTTTTGAACATTGAATCTCCAATGCAGGTTAGGTTTAGCTTCCTCCATATAACTACGCATACATTTTAGTTCGTATTTCTCGGCTCGTTTCTCGTTCTTAACTCTCAACTTCAATTTACGGTCTAATAGTTTACCCAAATTACTCCTTAAACATTTCGGTTTGCGACGGAATGTCAATATCCATTTTACCTTTTTCTAGCTTGGCTACCAAATCCTCAATCGGTAACAGATCATCTAGGCTCCTAACCATAGTTGGGACTTTGACCCTGACAGTATAGTCGGCTTCCTTTAAATCATTCCGCCGGCAATACCCTATAATTTCTATATTACTTTCATTAAGTCTGACACCGATATAGATATAGTTGGGGGTCTTAGCCCATTGGATTTTAGGGACCATAATGTATTTATGGATCGGTAGGGAAGCCGTCTTAACGTCTATGGTGGTGTACAGGTCGTCTAGAAAAACATGCATATCGCCACTGTCAGATAGTCCGTTATATCTCGGTCGGTAATCGCCGGCTACTCCTTGTTCAAAGAGGTAATTGGCAAAGCCGAGTTCGCCAATAGCTCCAATGTATCGCCGTCCATGTGTTTCAAGTCCGGTGTAATTATGTTTGGTTCGGACGTTGGCATCTTGTTCTCTCTCGGCAAAGAGTGCCAACTCGACCATTTTAGGTGTGATTTGAACCGTAACCATACGCTCCTCCTCTTATTTACTCTGTAAATGCTCATATATAAATCCTTTAAGACGAATAATAAGGCTATCAAACCTATTAGAAGTAACGGATATAGATTGCTTGCCATTGCTAAGGTAAACTGCCATATTGTTAGTGTCATAGCCCATCTCCTTTATTTTATTGCAACGTGGCTCAAGGCACATCTCCAGCCCGATCTTGTCGTAAATAGCATGGGTGTGTTCGTGCCTCATGCCTTAAAGTCCTGAATCAATCTATTGGCTGCAAGGAACTCAATCATCTCACCGCCAAAGGTTAAGATATTATTTAAAGCATTCTCGGCGTTTACATCGGACAGGAACTTGATGGCTACACTCAGGGTTTTTAGGTATGGGTTGAAACAGAGATACTTGCCTATAGTGGCATCGGGCAATAGTAGTTTATAGGCATCTAACTGCCACTTGTCGATATAGTCGTTAGCCTTAGTCCGACCACATTTGAAGTCTACAATCGTGTCGGTATTGACTAGATCGGGTACGCCCCTAAACAATATCTGGTAGTTATCGCTGAAAGGTATTAGTTTCTCGTATTTCTGTTGGACGATCGGGTCTTTAAGTTCGCCACCACCCAATTCGTCGGGTAGTCTGTGGGTTTTGGTAACGTGTGCGCTCCACAGCTCGTCGTAGGCTTTGCCAAGCTCCATAGCTGGTGTAGCAGGTAATGGTTTGCCTAAATACTGGCCTACAGCCTCCTCCTGCCTCCCCATTGACCAATTTGATAGCACAGAATAGGAAAGTTTGACGGTTATCATTTGATTGCCACTCGTATACTTTCTGTGCGTTGCTCGTTAATAGCAATTCCCTCAGGGATAGTATTGTCGTGGGATTCCCGGTAGGTTTCGATAGTCCTTGAGTTAGGGGAGATTTTGATAGTTACATATTCGGCATCGACCTTGTCGGGATCGGTCACCTCATATAGTTGGCCGACAGGACTGCGGCTGATCTTAAAGTGTTCGCCGGCAATGACCGTCCAGTCCTGACCATAGAGGGCTTTGGCTTTGGCGTTAATCTGCCCCTTAGCTTGACTCTCATAAGATTCAATATCGTCTAAGGCATCTTTGATTAGGTTTTTGGCGTTAACGATGGCCGACAGGGAAGCAAAGAACTTCTCGTCGGTTTCGATCTTTTTAGAGTTGTCTAGGATAGTCTTAAAACTCTCTAAATCTAGATCTAAAAACTTAAGTATGTCTTTGTCGTTCATTTCGTCTCAACTTTCGTGGCTTGCTTCTTAATCATCTTACGAGCGTTTTTGAGTTTATCCTCAGTCGCTTTAGCTCGGTCGGTGGCACTGTCTGAACCGACAACCTCTATCTCTATAAATTCAGTTGGGTCGTAAATGTCGGAAGCGATACCTAAGACACTGGCGCACTTCTTAAAGGCATCACTGGCAGCCGCTTTCATATCGTTACCGAAGTCAAGTGGTTGTTTAATACCGTCGACCAATTCTTTCTTAAACTTCACTTCGGCTCTACCAAATTGGGTCTTTCGGACAGTGTGCCACATGCCATCTCTAACCGTTCGGCCGCTTAGAATCCCCTTAACTACACACGATCCGGTGATCTTGGCGACTTCAAAGGCTTCACCAACGGTAGTTTCAATATCAAAATCCCAATTAAAGCCGAATATAGCGTCTAGTGATCGACGGACGTAACTGGCTTTAACGTAAGTCCAACTGCCACCACCACGAGCCGGGCGGTCATAGGTCCACTTTTTTTGAGTAGAGTTAAATATCTTTTGGATTTGATTGGCGTTAAATACCGAGGTAGTTCTAGTAATCTGTTCTACGTCTAATTTAAGCGGTTCGATCTGCCGGGCGACGGCCGTTGTTGGTGATTTATCTAGTTTGTTAGTTGGCATAATTTCTCCGTTTCTACTGCTAGTTCATTGGTAAGAACTAGAATATTATTAAATATCTTGTCGAACTCCTCCGAAATCTCCCAAAACTCTAAATCCATATTAGCCTTTCACGATCCAAGTGGTCGCTGTTAGGAAGTTAGTTAATATTAGTAGAAACACGAGGTGTCTCTTAACCAGAACATAGGCTATTTCTAGCGTGTTCATGTCGTTGATGTTAGTTTTTTTAGTAGTCATTCGGTTTGTCCTTTCGTTTGACTTCTACATCATACACCATTGGAGAGTGGTTTGTCAACATCTATTTACATGAAATAGCCATACTTTGACACAATAAGCTCTATGATAAGATAGTGTATAATTACATCGCCGGAGGAATAACTCTCATCGGTTTGTCGCCTCCGGCTTTAAGTTGACTTTAAACACGATCGGGATTATATTAAAAAGACTATTTGCTAAGGTCTACAAATAGAAAACACCTCCTTGCGGAGGTGCTTGCTAAAGTCTACGTATTTCATTATAGCGTAGTCAACATATTTGTCAACACCATATCTAGCAATTAGCGCACTTTATCGTAAGCTAATAAATAAATATCTACAGGTTTGATACTCCTGATCTAAATGATTAACGTATCACTCTTACTAGATATTTATAGCAGTACGGTGGTATGAGTTGAGAACCGAAGCCAACGATCAACGAGCAGTTAGTGCATCAATGGCTCATAGTCCTACCTAAAACGATACAGTGGATAAATAAAATTACAAATCCCGCTTCAAGTAGTAGGAGAGGGGGCGTGGTCTATTTGATACTCCTCAACTCTAGCGATAAAGTCTGTTTTATCAGCTAAGGCTTGGTCGTATCTGGCCTGAGCGGCTGTCAATTCTAAGGCTGTTCTGCCTAAACGAACTAAGATTACCAGCAATTCACCTCGTAACGGTTCGGGTGTACGGTGTTCCATCGTATCAAAGTAAGGGTCATTCATCTACAGCCTCATCTAGGTGGCTTAACCATTCCGGCGGTTCAATGGGTGGAGCAGCTTTATCAGGCTTAAATGGTTTAGTATCGTCCCAGTTCTCTACGTTGTTAACTATATAATCTGGTAACTCTTGCATGTTGAGGTGGGCGGGATATTCACAGACCAACATGGTGGCCATCAGCTTACCGAAGTTCTTCTCTCTACCTCTTATAACATAACACTGGGCTTTGGGGTCTTCTGGGTCGCTGTCTATCAGAATGTGGTTAAACATCGCCAGCCTACCCAAGAACGTCCAGAGGGTAGAATTATGGCGGGTAGCTTCAAACTTCTCGCCACCCATCACTATTGTAAAATGCGGTTCAGAGTTCTTGCTCATAAGTCCTCGTCTCCTAAGCCCTCATAAGGCAGAGGTGGCATTATACTGGGGTCAACCTGAACATGAATGTTGATAGCCGAGGCAGCGATAGCCTGTAACATAACCTCTCTTGTGGGCTTATCGGGCGGTGCTTCGTTAACATGAATCAAAACGTGCGCAAAGGCACAGACCTGATGTTTATTCTCTGGTAGATTTCTAAACCTACGCTCAACAGAGTTCTTGTAATCACGCCTCGGCCACGCCGTATGGTGTGTATTCGATGCACAGTCGTCAGGGTAAAAGGGACACGCCGGATTTTCTAAATGACATTCGCCTTTCATAATACTTAAATCATACTCTAAGAATTGAGAGTATAATAGCAATATAAAATAAGGAATTATTATGAATCATCTATCAGTATTACTTGTAGTCGTTTGGGTAGTCCTAGTCTGTATCTCTCAATATTTCTTAAACTGGATCGTATTTAGTTCCACTGGGTTGGCCGTCATAGGCTTTATTGGCCTAGTAGGAGCTATCCTGTGGCTTCTGGCTGGATTTTACCCGCTAAACATTCATTTACCCAAATGAGTTTCTTTGTCGGTCTAGTGATTGTGGTAGTCGCTCTATGCGTACTACTTATTGACCGTAGTCGGCCAAAGTTATAAACAGATTTTATAAAATCTATTGACAACTCAGCATACGCTGTGTTATATTGTTGGTACAGTCATTCAAATAAATATGACTGCGCACACTAAAAAGAGAATCAACAAGATCAGTCGAAAATGACTGCAACGACAAGTTCAAGCATCATCTGATCTGAATCTCTACATCAATGCCGGTGCTGACAAGTAACCTGGGTGCGGCGGGTCAGTAAACGGAGCTTTAAAACGGCCGGCATCTTTGACATAAAACAAAAAGGACTACAAAATGATAACTAAACTAGCCGGGATAACCATTACAATCATAGCCCTATGGGCATTTATGACATTATTACTAATATAGGACAAATCTATGGGCGATAAAATACCTTACACACCATTTCATAAACGAGACAGCAAGTATTATTCCGATCTTGCTAAACGTCGTAAAAATCCGCACTTAACATTTAAGGATAAAGTACTGGCTTCTAAGGCCGGTAAGAAATCTAAACGAAAGGCATTAAATGACCACAAATAAATGCCCCCATACTACAGTCACTTGCGTTGCCACCAAAGTTATCAATGTTAAAGGAAAATTAATAATTGATATGGACTGGCCGACAGTCGAAGCCTACTGTGTCCAATGCGGTGCCGAGATACTCCCAGAAGATGTGGCCCTATACGACCAAAAGCATATTAACATTGGGATCCCCAAAGGTGTAGTGGACTCAACTGACCCAGACCGTAAAGCTAAAGGAGGTTCAAAATGACCCCTACCAATCCACCCCAATATAGTATAAGTGAGATATTAGAAAAAGGAATGATTGATTGTTATAAGGCGGGGCTAGACCATGGAATTACAACTTCTGAATATGGAGTTGGCATTATATTAGAACAACGAGAATTACCAGTATTATTGGCGGTAAACGAAGCCGAACAAGCCATAAACCAACTAATATACACCCAAGTGTTAGAGCTGATAGATAATGTAGACCCTACAGGTGCAAGCATAACGGCTAAACGTATTCGTGATAAGGCTAAAGCTAAATATATATGAGGAAGTGATGATAGTTAAATTTGGTAATCTAGTACAGCCTCGCCATAGTGAGGATCCTGAAAAACCAGAGGCTAAGGCTAAGATTGAAGAAATGATGCAGAAGCTACACGAAGCTGGGTTTGTCAGACAGGAAAATATTGCTAATGGAGTTAAGGAAGGTAAGTTTTATCATGTCTTTGATATGCCACATCAGATTGAATTTGGTGGTGGCAACCAAGAAGCACTGGAAATAATGAAGCCCTACAGTAATTACATGAAACCGATACAATTAGTCGGTCCTACGGAGATGACATGAAACACTTAGATAATAATGCTACCCAACCAGACCCCA
>Ga0182030_10002892_pt1 | contig 36571 bp, 34 predicted proteins | sample 812S3MmetaG_FD_121299 | JGI IMG/M metagenome (GOLD analysis project Ga0182030, IMG submission 121299) | Permafrost microbial communities from Stordalen Mire, Sweden - 812S3M metaG (Illumina Assembly) | ecosystem: Environmental > Terrestrial > Soil > Wetlands > Permafrost | place: Sweden...
CGAGTTTTTCTTCCCATTGGACGCGCTTCGCCGTTATGAGTCCTACGATTGTACCGGGCAACAACTCATGAATGAAGGAATTGTGCTCATCAACGGGGAGCGCGCGGGGCTCGATCTTGAACTAGCGCAAGGGACTGGACAGCCCTGAAGAAGAAAGCGATGAACGCAGGCGACAGCCCCCATGCCATGCGCGGTACCGCTTCAAATCATCGGCCACGTGTTCGATCAACGAGCTTATTATTCAAGCGTTCCTGATTAAGATTGCCGGTCTAGTTTTGCTCAAAATCGGAAGAATCGTGGGAATTTGTTCGATAGGTCCCGTTAAACGCCGTTCGGTTTAGCAAATTCCCTCAACGAACGCGACGAATTCCCCTATGCGCAGCGCCTTCCGCTTGCAGATCATTTCCTCTCACCAGCGCACAATGAAATTGTCCCGGCAACTGCGAAAGCGCGGCTGAATTGAATGCAGTGCTTCCGCTAGTCCGGCCGCAGAAGGACACTCCCCCACCCCCCTCGAAATTTGCGTTTTGCACAGCGAATTTGCAGAAGATTGCGCCGACTTGTGAATGAGGTCCGGATCGCCGACACGCAAGGGAACGGCTCACGCGCGGCTCAGAATTCTCGCACACCTTCCAGGAATTCTTCGCAAATCCCCGCCAACACCTGTGTCAATCTTCACAATTGTTCCACGTGGAACAATTTCGGCGCTTGCAGAGCCACGCGAAGTCATTGCCCAAACGGCAGTCTCGCCGGCAAGTCCTAAAATCAATTCATGGCTGCCCTGATCGACGCAATCGACATCAAGCGCAAAATGTACTTTGAGTTTGAAAACGCTCCCTACTACTGCATGGACGTGGATGTCTCCACTCCCACCGCGCGCGGAGGCCAGACGCTCGTCCGCTTTAAAATGCGCAACCTGCTAACCCGCGCCGTCTTCGACAAGACTTTCAAAGCGGGCGAGAAATTCAAGAAACCAGACCTTGAATCCGTCGAGGCATCGTACCTCTACTCGGATGGCGACGGCTCCCACTTCCTGGATCAAGTCAGCTTTGAGACCATCACGCTGTCAAAAGAGAAGCTCGGCGACGCTCTCGATTTCCTGCTCGAAGGCGCCATCCTCCACATCGACAAATACAACGGAAACCCTATCGGCCTGCAATTACCAACGCAGGTCGAGTTGGCTGTCACTTATACCGAGCCGGGCGTTCGCGGCGACACGGTCAGGGGCGACACGACCAAGCCAGCCAAACTCGAAACGGGCCTCGAAATCAAGGTCCCCTTCTTCATCAAGGAAGGCGAAAAGGTGAGGGTTTCAACAGAAACTCGCGAGTTTGCCGGAAGAGCGTAAGGAGCCGATTCTCGGATCGACTTCGCCGACGCAAGCGAGTTCCGAGAAGCATTGGCCACTGATTCAACACAACGTTAACAATGCCCGCTACGCTCGACCGCTACCATAAACGGAAGCTACATCCGTGTAGCTTCCCGTCATGAAGCTACTTGAGATAGGCGCGCACCAGGTCGATCAGATCCTCGGCAAGTTCCGGAGCAATCTGCTCTTTGGCCCCGTCCGCCAGGTGGAAGCGGATGTGCGTCTCGAGCACCTCGGCCATCAGGCTATTGACGCCGCCGCGCACCGCCGCGAGCAGCATCAACTGGCCTCCGCAATCGTCGTCCGACGTCAGCGTCCGTTCCACGGCATCCAACTGACCACGGAGTTTGCGCACGCGTTGCAGCAATTTGACCTTCTCCCGCTCGTGATGAGACATGCGATCTCTCCTCTTGACAATACCTACCTAGGGTATGGTATCTACCGAGTGGGGGTATCGTTTCGAACCATTCTACCCCGATGCCGGAATTTCTGCTGAACGCCAGGCTCCGAAGGACGATGGAAGCGATATGTTGAAACGGCGGCCTCGAGGTCGAAGCCTGAACGCGGTCTGCGCGCTTGGCGGCCTCGTGCTTCTCGCGGCCACATCGTCGGCGTGGGCTCAGGTTCCTGCCACTCAGGTCCATACCAAGGGAATCGAAGTCGTGGCAATCGATTCAGCGGCCGAACTCCCGACCGCGCCAGAACCGCAAGGTGCATTCCGCGCTTTCGCCAATCTTGGTGTGCCGCTTCATACACTGGGAGGAGGAATCGCGGTTGAACAAGAGCCGGCAAACTCTGTGCCGGCGGGTGGCGAGCCGCAGGACCCGCCAATCGTCACCATGGCACCACATCCGGAAGACAGCATCTATTGGATCTCAGGCCAGGCCAACATCATCTTCCAGGGCCGCCTGCCCTTCCACTCGCTGTATCAGGGAACAAACAGTTTTCGCAATTCGGCGGAATATAAAACTTCGATGGTTGGCACGCTCTACACCGGGCTGCGCCGCAACCGCTCCATTCGCTACAACACCGACTTTATTTTCGATCTCGAAGCGGCGGAGGGGCGTGGCCTGAGCGAAGCATTTGGGTTGGCCGGGTTCACCAATCTCGACGTGGTGCGCAACCCGAACCTGGGCAGAGTGCCTTACCCAGCGCGCTATGGAATCCATCAGGTTTTCGGCCTAACCGGCAAGACCACCAGTCAGGAGGCAGGGTTTTTTGCAGTCGCACCCAGCGTGCCCCTGCGTCGAGTCGAATTTCGGATAGGAAAGATGGGGCTCCCCGACTTCTTCGATCTGAATGAAGCCGGCTCCGACAGCCACCTCCAATTCATGAATTGGACAGTGGACAATAACGGCGCGTGGGACTACGCCGCTGACACCCGCGGCTACACAGTGGGCGGTATGGCCGAGTACGACGACCGCATCTGGAGCATCCGCTATGGCATCTTCGCGATGCCGGTGATCGCCAACGGTATCGACATGGACTGGGCATTCAGCCGCGCTCACGGGCAGAATGGCGAATTCGAGTTGCGGCACAGCCTTATTGCGAGACGGAAGGGGACGCAACGCATCCTCTTCTACGCCAACCGCGCCCACATGGGAACCTACCGGGAAGCCGTTGATGATTTCCTTAGCGGCGCTGACACGGCCAAATATGGCATCACAGTCCCAACGATCACGCTGCACGAACACTTTGGCGCGCTCAAATACGGTTTCGGCTACAACACCGAGCAGGAGTTGACCGAGAATCTGCGTGTCTTCGGCCGCTTCGGCTGGAACGAAGGTCAGCATGAATCCTTCGCGTACACGGAGGTCGACCAGACCGTCGAAGCGGGAGCCGACTACGCTGGAAGCCGCTGGCATCGCCCGGTCGACAAGGTTGGCGTCGCATTTGTATCCAACGCCATCAAAGCCGATCACCAGGAGTATCTGAAGCTGGGTGGGCTCGGCTTTCTGCTCGGAGACGGCAATCTGAACTACGGCCGAGAAAATATTGTAGAGAGCTATTACAACTGGCATGCCTGGCGCGGCATGTTTTACGCGGTCGATGTGCAGCACATTAATGACCCCGGATACAACCGCGATCGCGGTCCCGCGTGGGTTGGGTCGGTCCGGGCGCACATGGACTTCTGACTTGATCCCACCTGCGTGTGATGTGAAGGCGGATTGAAACGAATAGAATAGCCACATTCCCCAGATGCGGAGGGAGGCGTGACCACGATCGACGGTCGGTGTGTCCTTGTCTACGACATCGGGGGAAGCCATATTTCTGCAGCAGTGTGCGCCGAATCCGACTTCGTTCTGGGTCCGGTTTCAAAAGCTGCTCAGCCCCAATCAATCGACGAGTTTTTCGATGTGTTAGGCCATTTGGCTTCCCAGGTAACTTCTGGCGTGTGCGAGGTTGCGGGCGCGGTACTGGCGATGCCGGGCCCTTTCGACTATCTGGAAGGCGTCAGCTGGATGAAGCACAAGATGCCCTATCTCTACGGCGTGAATGTACGACGCGCGCTGGCCAAACAACTGGGCTGGAAAGATGAGCAAGTGCAATTCCTCAATGACGCTGCGGCATTTCTATTGGGCGAAATCGGAGCCGGTGCAGCACGTGGAGTTTCACGTACTGTGGGTATCACACTGGGAACAGGCATCGGTTCGGCATTTGCCATCGACGGACATCTCAAAACGGAAGGCGTCGGCATTCCACACGGCGGCGAAATCTGGAATCTGCCGTTCGAAGACGGAATCGTCGAGGACCTGATATCCGCCCGCTCAATTCAGCAGAGTTACAGAGAATGCACAGGGCAGGAGCGCGAAGTGGCGGAGATCGCGGCGGGCGCAGCGCAGGATCCAGTCGCTATCGAGGTCTTCAAGGAGTTTGGTCGCGATCTGGGGCGCGTGCTGCGAACCCTTCTGCATGACTTCGCTCCTGAAGCTGTCGTCCTTGGCGGAGGCATCTCGCACGCAGCCCCTCTATTCCTGCCCGCTGCCCATTGCGAACTGCTGGGTCTTGCGCTTCAATTGCGCATTTCCGTCCTTGGTGACAGGGCGCCGCTAGTGGGGGCTGGAGTGTCGTGGTTTTCGCGCATGGAGACGTCGCCGGGCAGCTTGCTCCCCGACGCTGCGACAAACTGAAACGCAGTAAAAGCGCACTTCCCGCCGGGCGCATTGTTTGTTGTGCGGGATTCAATCGGTGTGGGCTATTTTCCGTCGCCTGCCGGCTGGTTCTGCGATTGCGGCTGCGCGGGTAGAGTGTAGATGATCTCACCTGCCTTGGCGTAGTGCAGCTGTTCGCGAGCCTCGTGCTCGATGGCATTCGTATCCGACTTCAGCCGTTCCACGTGGTCGTGCAACCGCGCATTTTCCTGTTGAAGATCCTGTATCCCCTGGCGAAGTTCGTGGTCTTTGACGCGCTGCTGCTGCCAGGCCGAAAGACCGTGCTTCCCATTGACCACGCCCCATCCGAAAAGCAGGATCAACGCGACTGCGACACAAGTGCCGGCGGGACGCCACACAGATTGTGCCGCTTCGAGCGCCCGCTCTTGCAGCTCGGCAAACCTGATCTCTTCGTTGTGTTCTACGGATTCTGTTCTGCCGTCCGGCATTTGTCCTCGATATATGACTACGCTAATACGAAGTTTTTAGCCGCCGCTCTCAGCGACTCCGTGTCCTGTTCGCTGCGTGCTTCTGTATAAGCCCGTACCACCGGCTCGGTGCCAGAGAGCCGGTAGCATACCCAGGATCCGTCGCCCAAAATCAGCTTCAATCCATCGGTGCGCACCACCCCGGCCACTTTGCGTCCGCTCAGCTCGGTTGGATCGGTCTTCAATTTCTCAGTGAACGCGGCCATGCGGTCCGGGGTCAAGCGGAAGTTCTCGCGAACGGGGTAGAAGGAACCTACCTCGGCAAATAACTCTCGTAACTGCGCTCCCAGACTCTTGCCGCGCACGGCGACCATTTCTGTGACCAGAAGCCCGGCGATAATACCGTCTTTTTCGGGGACATGGCCGCGAATTGTCAATCCAGCCGACTCTTCACCGCCGATCGCGATCTTATCCTCAATGATCAGCTCGCCAATGTACTTGAATCCCACCGGCGTCTCATAGAGGGGGACCTTGTGGTGCCCAGCTAGCGCATTGATCAGGTTGGTCGTGGCAACGCTTTTCGCCACGCCGTTTTTCCAGCCGCGGGTTTTGACAAGGTAATCGAAGAGAAGCGCGATGACGTAATTGGGCTGGATGAAGGTGCCGTCTTCATCCACAATGCCGAAGCGGTCCGCATCGCCGTCGGTCGCAATGCCGATCTTCGCGCCGATCTCTTTCATCTTCGCCTTACAATCGCCCAGAAGGTGATCGTCGGGCTCGGGAGCATGACCGCCGAAGAGCACATCGCGATAATCGTGCACGGTTTCGACGGTCACACCGGCCTCACGGAGAATGTGGCAACTGTAGCCGCGGCCCGCGCCCCAGAGCGGGTCGAAGACCACCTTGATGCCGGACTTCGCGATGGCTTTCAGGTCTACCAGTTCGGCCAGCCGCTTGAGGAACTCCGGTTTCACATCGGTGGTCTCAAAACCTGCCGCGGGGGGATCAGATTTCGGAATCGCCGCGTCGGCCGGCGTCGCGGCAATCGCCGCCTCAATCTGCTTGGTCACTTCGGGCAGCGCGGGTGCGCCGTCATGCGTGGAAAACTTGATGCCGTTGTATTCCGGCGGATTGTGCGATGCGGTGAAATTGATAGCGCCCGAAGTTTTCATCTGGCGCACAGCATACGCAATCGCCGGTGTCGGCGCGGGCTTTGGAATCACGATCGGCGTCACGCCAGCAGCGGCGAGCACACTGGCTGCTTCGCCGACAAAGCTATCGCCCAGAAAGCGCGGGTCGCGGCCCACGAGCACGCGATGCGGCTCCGGTTGCGTCTTGACGTACGCGGCAATGCCTGCAACCGCGAGGCGAATGTTTGCCACCGTAAACTCGTCAGCGACGATTGCCCTCCAACCTGAAGTGCCGAACTTTATGCCTTTGCTCATCGTTTCTCTCCGCGCAGCGGGCTCGCCAGCCGCAAGGAACATACTGCAACACCGGAGCGGACTCGGCAAGTTTCCGCGCGACTCCGTTCAATTTGATGCAGAGGAGAACCGCGAATCCGACGGCAGACAACTTACACTGGGCCTGGATGTGATTCATGCCCGACGGCGCTTCGTTTGCTCGCATCGTTCTGACAACCACAGCGAATCCGGAAGAAGCCGAGCGCCTAGCGCGCACTCTTGTGGAGGAGCGGCTGGCCGCATGCGCCTCGCTGGTCCCCAACGTCCGGTCCATCTACCGCTGGCAGGGCAAGGTCGAGGGTTCCACCGAAACCATGCTCCTTATCAAGACCGGCGCCGAACAGTTGGCCGCTCTTGAAGCACGAATCCTTGCCATTCACAGCTACCAAACGCCTGAGTTCCTGGTGCTCCGAGTCGACGCAGGCAGTGCGGGATATCTCGACTGGCTCATGGCAAGTTTAAGCAAGCCTTAGAGGTTGCGCCGTTATCCTCCGAGGCTTCGAACCGTGCTTCGGACCATCTGGTATTCTGGGGTTTTGCAGTCATGCATTGGTTAGTGATTGCCCTTCTTGTTTCGCTTGGTGCGCTTCTGCTTGCGGCAGGGGGAGTGGCACGTCACATCCGGCTTCAGCGCGCCAAACTACGCGAAACGGGGCTGGCGCATGCTGCCCGAGCCAGCGAAGAAGCAGACGTGGAATCAGAACTGTAAGAGGATCAAATGCAGAGGGAAATTTCTTCGCCGATTGTTCCATCGGCCACCGGGACGGTCGCGTCCCCATGGCTGCGTTCTATTGGAATTGTTGTTGCGGGTAGTCTGCTGCTTGCGCTATGCGCGCGGGTTTCGGCGCCGCTGCGGTTCACGCCTGTGCCTCTGTCGCTTCAACCCTTCGGCGTGCTGCTGCTAGGTCTGTTGCTCTCGCCGCGGATGGCAGTCGCAACGCTCGTAGCGTATCTTGCCGAGGGCGCGGCTGGTTTGCCCGTCTTCGCTCCATCGCCGCTGAATGGCGTGGCGCACCTGCTTGGACCGGCGGGCGGATATCTGATGGCCTACCCCGCTGCTGCCGGCCTCACTTCAATTCTCTGGCGGCGCACGGGAGGCGGGTTTTCAAGCGCCCTGCTCAGCGCGGGTTTGGTCGATTTGCTAATCTTGGCCTCTGGCGCGACGTGGCTCGCTGCCATCAATCACGCAGTTTTGGGTTCAGCGCGGTTCGTGGGCGTGCTGGCTTTTTTGCCTGGGGATGCACTGAAAGTTGTGGCCGCAGCAGGAATAGCGGTCGGTTGGCAGCGAGTCCGCCGGCAACGCCAATAACCGCTGCGTGTGATTTTGCCGTATTTCGCCGAAAGGACCTTGGTGTTTCGTGAGCAATGAGCAATCAGCAGTAGTCAGCGCGCAAGCCGTGACCGATATTTCCATCGCGCACAGTCCCGATTCCGACGACGCCTTTATGTTTTACGGCCTCGCGACAAACAAGGTTCGCGTTCCCGGCTATCGCTTCTCGCACACGCTCTGCGACATTGAGACCTTGAATCGGCGCGCACAGGACGAGGCTTTCTTCGACGTCACTGCGATCAGTTTCCATGCCTATCCCTACGTGCAGAAGGACTACACGCTGATGGGATGCGGAGGCAGCGTGGGCGAAGGCTACGGGCCGATGGTCGTTTCTAATCGCCCGTTGGCTGCGACCGATCTGGATCGCTTTCGCATCGCGGTTCCCGGCCAGCTGACGACTGCTTATCTTGCGCTTAAAATCTTCAACCCCGCGATTGAGACGGAGACTGTCGCTTTCGACCAGATTATTCCCGGCATTCTTTCCGGCAGGTATGAAGCAGGACTCATTATCCATGAGGGGCAGCTGACCTACTCGTCCAGCGGGCTCTATCGCGTGCTCGATCTGGGCGCCTGGTGGCGCGAAACGACGGGGCTTGTGCTGCCGCTCGGCGGCAATGCGATACGGCGCTCGTTAGGTGCCGAACAGCACAAGATTATCTCGAAAGCCTTGCGCGACAGCATCCAGCATGCACTCGATCATCGTGAGCAGGCGCTCGAGTACGCAATGCAGTTTGCGCGCGACCTCGACTCCACGCTGGCAAATCGATTCGTAAGCATGTATGTGAACGACCGCACGCTGGACTACGGTGTCGACGGCCGCGACGCCATTCGCGAACTGCTCGATGTGGGCCACAAGCGCGGCATTATTCCGATCAAGCCGCAGGTAGACTTCGTGGATTAGTCTTGCTGGCTGTGGATTAGGTTAGATGTTCTTGCGTCGAGGCGGTAGATTTCCGCGCAATGGACTCCGAATTGGGAACCCTGCTTTTTTGGGCAAGATCCTGCCCACGCCCACTGAATTTCATCTCATCCTTGCCGATGCATCCAATATCTGAGGAATTCTGGATGCTCGCTGAGATCTCACCAAAAATTCTGCTCGCTTCCCACGATGCTGCATTGGTCGCTGCCATCCAACCTGTTCTCGCCGCAACGGGTGCGCGCGTGGGGGTTACGGACTCCGCCAAGGCTGCGCTCGCGTCCATGGTGGATCCCCCTTTGCCCATGCTGGCGCTGCTCGACGCGGAATTGCCTCAGTCTGAGATCGATCAGTTGATCGCGGCGGTGCATGCGGCAACAGGTACCCACACTTATCCGATTGTCTTGCTCTCGGACACGGTTCGTGAGGAATGGCATTGCCGCCTGGCAGAGGGCGTCCTTGACGACATCATTCCTCGCGCTGTTGGGAATCCGCACTGGCGTCTTCGCCTCGATTCTGTCCTTCGTGCGTGCAACCGGTGGCGCGAACTCGATCACTTGCGTGCAACGTCACAATTGAACGAGCAAGTGGACGCTCTCACTGGCCTCTATAACCGCTCGGCACTGCTTTCCACGTTGTTTCGAGAGACAGACCGGGTACAGCGGCTGAAAACTTCACTCTGCCTGGTCCTCCTTGAAATCGACGACTTCGAGCATTGGAGATCGCGAGTGGGCACCCAATCGTGCAATGATATGCTCTGCGCAATCGCTGAGCGATGCAGCCGTCTCTTGAGGAGCTACGACACGTTTGGGCGAACCGGCGATCACGAATTCATGTTTGTTTTGCCGGGTTGCAGCTCAATCAATGCCACCATGCTCGCCGAGCGAGTGCGCGTGGATGTCTTTGCGTATCCGATTCCATCGGATGGAGAATCGCTCCGGCTGTCTGCGAGCTTTGGCATTGCATCCAGCCAAGGACGCTCGCCCATGGTGGTTATGCGCGAAGCTGAAATGGCATTGCACAGAGCCCAGGAATCTGGACCGGAATCGATTCAGTGTTTCGTCGGCAGACCGGACCAGCAAATGGATCCGATCGGCTTCCTGTCATGACGCGACACACTGAATTTATGTGCCGCGGATTGAACGAAGATTAGCGCACGGTCAATTTGCAGCCATTTCTTCCAGGGCAGTCGGATGGTCGGCGGCAAATAGAAACTCCTGAAACACATCATTCGAAACCATGCGTCCGCGCGCGGTGAGGCGCACCGTTTTCCCGTCTGAAACTGCCAGGCAAGATTCAACCAGGCGCTCAACCACTTCGAGAGCACGTAAGATTCCATCGCCGCCAAATTCGCGCTTGAGGGCAGCTATCTGCACCCCACGATTCAGCCGCAATCCCAGGAACCACGCTTCTTCCTGTTGCCGTTCAGGTGAGAGCCACGCGATTTCCGCGGCTTGTGGACCGGAAAGATATTCGCTTAAGTCTTCTGTCGTTTTCGATCGCAAGATGTACCGCAATTCGCTTTTTCGCGCCGGCTTCGATGTCGCATCTTTGGCGCGCAAAGCCGAAGAAGCGTCCAGGCCGAGTCCCAGGTACGGCCTCCGCTCCCAATAGCGCAGGTTGTGTTGGGACTGGAATCCACTTTGAGCGAAGTTTGAGATCTCATATTGCCGCAAGCCCGCCTTCTCAAGCTTGTCAATCGCCGTCTCGTACATCCGCGCGATCGCGTCGTCGATAGGAACCAACTCGGCATGGTAGCGCTTCCCATTGCCTAACAACTCTCGGCCAAGGCGCGAATCCTCATCCACTTCGAGCATGTAGACGCTGGCGTGCGGGACGCCCGTATCAAGGAGCACAGCCAGAGACTCATCCCATGAGGCGAAAGTCTGGCCGGCAAGACCGGCAATCAGGTCAATGTTCAGGTTCGTGATCCCTGCTGCACGGAGACGGCGTAGATCACCGAGCACCATGGGGCGGTCATGGAGACGCCCACTGACCTGCGCCTCGCGATCCACGAAGCTCTGCACCCCGAGGCTCACGCGATTCACACCGGCAGACGCCAGCGCGTCGATAGTCTCGTCGTCTACCTGGCCCGGCGCGCATTCAACTGTAATTTCCGCGGTGCTCTCAACATTGAAGCCCGCTCGAATAGCGGCGAAGAGCTGCGCGATCAATTGCGGAGCCAGCAGGCTCGGCGTTCCGCCGCCGAGATAGACCGTGTCGACGATCCGCGGCAGTTCTACACCCATCTCCGCTGCCCATTTGCCCGCATGCTTCAAGTCTTCAAGCAGCCGCTCAACATAGCGCGCATGCTCGCTGGCCGGATAAACCCCAGAGGCAAAGTTGCAATAGGTACACTTGGAGCGGCAAAAAGGAATCGAAATATAAAGACCGAGTTTGTCGCTTTTTACGACAGCCATAGATGAATTCTTTCACGAGAACGGCGGAAACGCGCTCTCCCACCGGGGCGCGTGCCAGAATAAAAGAAGGAGACCCCGGGTGAAAGCGTGGCCAATTCTGGGCATTCTCATTGTCCAGGCAGTTCTTTGTCTTGCGCATTGGTTCCTTTATTTCACCTGGACCGCATTCTGGTGGCCACTGAGTCCTGCGGCAACGCTCGCCCTCAAATTCGGCCTCATTGGACTTTCAATCATCTTCATCGTCGGTGCATTGCTCGGCTTCCGTTTTACGAACTGGCTTGTCGCCTTTGTTTATCAGATCGCGGCTGTCTGGCTCGGTTTGCTGAACTTTTTCTCTTGCGCAGCCGTGCTTGCGTGGATCATTGACTTTGCGCTCCGCTTTGCTTTGCCAGGCACCGCTCATCTGCGCGCACGGCCTGAGGTTGCCGGCGCCCTCTTCGTTGCCGCGATTCTTACAGGCATCTACGGCATTCTGAATGCACGCTTGATTCGTATCCGCCGCGTGCCGGTGAAGCTGGAAAAACTGCCCACTTCGTGGCGCGGCAGGACTGCCTTGGTGATGAGCGACCTGCACCTGGGAAACATCAACGGTGTTCGATTTGCCCGCCGCATCACCGCGATAGCTAAACGGCTCAACCCCGATGTGATTTTCATCCCAGGTGACCTCTTCGATGGCACCAAAGCTGGCCCGGAAAAAATCGCGGCTCCCTTGTTTGAGTTGACGCCACCCTTCGGCGTCTTTTTCGTGTCGGGCAATCACGAGGAGTTCGGCGGCTCCACGCATTATTCCGAGTCGCTCAAGCACGCCGGATTTCGCGTAATGCATAACGAGCGGGTCACCATCGACGATTTGCAAATCGTGGGCGTGCCTTACGAGGTTTCGAACTATCCCCTCCGGCTGCGTCACATTCTGATGAGCCTTCACCTTAGAGATGGCGCCGCTGCCATCCTGCTTCAGCACGTTCCGACGCGGCTGCCCGTCGTGGAGCAGGCGGGTGTAAGTCTTCAACTAAGCGGCCATACGCACGGCGGACAGGTCTTCCCTTTCTCCTGGGTCACTCGCCGGGCGTTCGGTAAATTCACCTATGGCCTGCAGCGCTTTGGATCGTTGCAGGTGCTCACTTCAAGCGGCGCAGGCACGTGGGGACCGCCGATGCGCGTGGGAACGCATCCCGAGGTCGTCTTGCTCACCTTCGAGTAGAAATGTTCTTATAGTCCTTCCGATTTTTGGGAATTGACCCTTGATTCGAAAGAGGACGGACTATGCACGCTTTCCGCAAGCGCAACCTTGTACTACCCGTTATTGCAGCGCTCATGGCCGTTTCCGCAGCCCGCGCACAGCAAGCAGGCAGCGGTTCGGCTGGTACCGGACCGGATCTCAATTTTCCCACCGTGCTATACGGCGCCGCCTACTACAACGAGTACATGCCCGGCGATCAAGCTGCCCGTCTCGATAAAGACGTCGCCCTCATGAAGGCAGCCGGCCTGAATGTCGTACGCATGGGCGAGTCCACGTGGAGTCTGTGGGAGCCGGAAGACGGTCAATTCGAATACGCGTGGATGGACCGCATCGTCGATGCAATGGGAAAGGCCGGCATTAAGGTCATCCTCGGGACGCCTACTTATTCCATCCCTGCATGGATGGCACACCAGCATCCTGAAATCTTTGCGGATCGTATTCCGCCAGGCATGTTTGGCGGAAAGCCTGTGCCGAGTGTCTACGGCATTCGCCAGAACATCGACACAGATTCGCCCGCATACCGCTTTTACGCCGAGCGCCTGATTCGGCATATCGTCGCGCATTACAAGGACAATCCGACGGTGATCGGCTGGCAACTGGACAACGAAACCTCAAGCTACGATGCTGCCAATCCGGACGTCTCTATTGGATTCCAGCACTATCTCGAGAAAAAGTTCGGCACTCCTGAAGCGCTGAGCAAGGCTTGGTTTCTTAACTACTGGGGCGAGAATCTGCACACATGGGAGGACCTGCCCAGGCGCGATGGAACCATCTCAACCGGCTACAAGCTGGAGTGGTCGCGCTGGAGCCAGATGCGTGTCACCGATTTCCTGCATTGGCAGGCGGCGCTGGTGCGCGAGTGCGCAGGGGCACGGCAATTTGTGACCACCGACTACGGCGGAATGATGAAACGCGACGTGAACGAAGGAGCGATCGCAGAGTCGCTCGACATCGTAGCCGACAACATCTATCACGGAACGCAGGACCACTACGATGGATCCTTTCAGGCTCTGCAGAGCGACTTTTCGCGGTCACTCAAACGTGGAAATTTTCTGGTGACGGAGACTAACGCGCAGACAATCGGATGGACTTCGCAGAGTCAGTACCCGCCCTACGATGGGCAGCTGCGCGAAGATGTCTACACGTATCTGGCCAGCGGCGCGAACATGGTGGAGTACTGGCACTGGGCCTCTATTGCGGCGAATCAGGAGACCTATTGGAAGGGGATCCTGTCGCACGATCTGGAACCGAACCGCGAGTATGCGGAGATGAGCAGGACCGCACATGAATTGGAAAAGATCGGCCCGCATCTCGTTGGATTGAAGATCCACAACGATGTGGCGATTCTATGGAGCCGCGACTCGGCCAACGCGATCAGCTTTATGCCTTACGGTGGCGGCGTGCCGGCGAGAAGCTGGACCGGGGAACCCGACGGTTACGTGTCGCTTGTGCAGCAAATGCACAAAGCGCTCTACGACATGAACGTCGGTTCGGATTTTGTCTTTCCCGAGACGCAGGATTTCTCCTCCTACAAATTGCTTATTGTGCCCGCGCTTTATATCGCCGATGACGCGTTGTTGCAGCGGATCTCCGATTACGTGAAAAAAGGCGGCCATGTGGTGATGACGTTCAAGAGTGGCTTCGCGAATGAGAACTCTGCGGTGCGATGGGTGCGCGCGCCAGGGCCGCTCCGCGAGGCGGCAGGATTGAGCTATCAGGAGTTTTCAAACCTCGAGCATTCGCTTGCCCTCAAGGACGATCCCTTCCAGCTGGGAGATGCCAACAAGGTTCAGTATTGGGCTGAATTCCTGATGCCCGAACATGCGAAGGCTCTCGCATATTATGACCATCCCTTCTTCGGGAAGTGGCCTGCCATTACGGAGAATCAATTCGGCTCCGGCACTTTGTTGTACGAGGGAACCTATCTTTCCGATGGGTTGCAAACGGCGATGCTGAAGCGGGCAGTCGGCGAAGCCGGGCTCACGAGCGGCGATCAGCAGCTTCCGGCGCGCCTTCATGTGCAGCACGGCATCAATCGCATGAGCAAACACGTGCACTATTACTTCAACTACTCGGCTACTCCGCTCAAGTTCAGCTATGCGTATGGGGACGGCACCGATTTGCTGGATGGAAAAGCCGCTGCTCACGGACAGGAAATCGAGATTGGGCCGTGGGACCTGGCCATTGTGGAGGAGCGCTAGATTCTCCTCCTCCCTGATAGGATGATCTGTCCTAAAAAAACGTTTGAGTGAGGTCTTCAATGAAGCAGACTTTTTGCGGCGCCCGTTGTGGGATTCCGGCGCTCCTGCTCCTTTTGCTCGTGTGCATGAGTTGCCACGGTAACGCACAGCGCTCCCAACAGCCGGCGCCACCCACCGGTCCGTGGATGAACGCGAGCCTCTCGCCCGATGAGCGCGCCGGCCTTGTGCTGAAAGAGATGACGCTCGACGAGAAAGTCGCGCTGCTTCACGGAATCGGGATGCCCACCGACGAGCCGGTCACTCCGGAGAATGCGGCCTCGAATCGCGGGGTAGGCTATGCGATCGGTGTTCCGCGGCTGGGAATTCCCGGCATCGACATGAGCGACGCGGCCTACGGCGTACGGTCCAGCGGCGTGAATGGTCGATATTCGACTGCATTGCCTGCGAATGTGGCAGCCGCGGCGAGCTGGGATCCGGATGCTGCGTTTGAATACGGCGCGCTGATTGGGCGCGAACTGCGCGCGCAGGGTTTCAACATGTCGCTCGGCGGTGGTGTGAATCTCACCCGCGATCCGCGCAACGGACGCACATTTGAGTATCTGGGTGAGGACCCCGTACTGGCTGGAACGTTGGTGGCCAAGCTCATTGAAGGAACGCAATCCGCTCACGTGATCGGCGACATCAAGCACTATGCGCTGAACGATCAGGAGAGCGGACGCAACTCGGTCAGCATCAATATCAGCAAACGCGCGGCGAGGGAGAGCGACCTGCTCGCCTTCGAAATTGGCGTTACCGAGGGGCATCCCGCCGCAGTCATGTGTTCATATAACCGCGTCAATGGCGACTTCGCCTGCGAGAACCAATGGCTGCTGAACGATGTTCTGAAGAAGGATTGGGAATTTCCGGGCTTCGCTCTGTCGGATTGGGGCGGCACACACAGCGCGGAAAAAGCGTCTGCCGCGGGACTCGACAATGAGGAACCTGGCGACTTCTTTTTCAACGCCAAATACAAAGCTGCTGTCGAGGCAGGCACGATTTCGACCGCCGAATTGGATGAGCATGTTCACCGCATCCTGCGTTCGATGTTTGCCGCGGGTGTCATCGATTATCCGCGCCAACGCAGCGTGATCGATCCTTTCGCTGGATTCGAAATTTCACGCAAGATCGAAGAAGGCGGCATCGTGTTGCTGAAGAACGAGCACGCCGCATTGCCGCTGAATGCCGCGAAGCTACACACCATTGCGGTCATCGGTTCGCATGCGGATGTCGGCATGATTTCCGGCGGCGGCTCGGCGCAGGTTGACCCCATCGGCGGAAACGCGATTGATGTTCCGGGAAAAGGGGCGACGCACTGGCAGGAAGAGATATGGTTTCCGACTTCGCCCCTGAAAGCAATCCAGGCGAGGGCTCCGAAAGCGACGGTCAAATACGATCCCGGCACCGACCCTGTGGCAGCAGCGGCGGCAGCAAAGGGCGCAGATGTAGCAATCGTTTTTGCTTATGAGTGGGCGAGCGAAGGAATGGACTTGAAGAGCCTTACGTTGCCGCACGACCAGGATGCTGTGATCGCGGCCGTGGCTGCGGCCAATCCGCACACGATTGTGATACTCGAAACCGGGAACCCAGTAACGATGCCTTGGGTAGGCGCGCCCGCTGCGATTCTCGAAGCTTGGTTCGCCGGCAGTGACGGCGCAGATGCCGTGGGCAATGTACTCTTCGGATCGGTAAACCCGAGCGGCAAGCTGCCCAATACTTTTCCGAAGAGTGAAGCGGACCTGCCGCATCCCACGCTGACCACACCACCACCCGAGTCGGATCATTTTAACGGACCGGCTTCACCCGAGCAGTGGGCTAAAGGGCTGCCGCCATTCCAAGTCACTTACGACGAAGGCGCGAAGGTGGGCTACAAGTGGTATGAAGCCGAAAAGAAGCCTGTGCTGTTCCCGTTCGGCTTCGGACTTTCCTACACCACCTATCACTACTCTGGCTTGCAGGTGACGCCGGGCGAGACGGTCAAAGCGACGTTCACAGTAGCGAACACGGGCGCGCGCGAAGGATCGGAGATCGCCGAGGTCTACGCGATGCTTCCGGACTCAGCGGGCGAGCCTTTCAAGCGCCTGGTCGGCTTTAAGAAAATCAAGCTCGATACAAAAGCAAAGCAAACGGTGACCGTCGAAATCGATCCGAAGTATTTGTCGATTTTCGATGAAGCCAAGGATGGATGGACGCTGGTTCCCGGCGATTACACGATTCTCGTTGGCGGCTCATCACAGGATTTTCCGTTGAAGGCGACAGTGAGCCTGAAGTAGTCGTATCTGAGGCGGACCGGCGAAGACAGCTCGTCTTCGCCGGTCAATTTCAGCGAACTTACTCGGCCTCCGGCGGCACCTGCTCCAGCAGCCGCTTCCACGTTTTCTGGTTTCTACGATAGCTACGCTTCAGGTCTTCGAGGATGCGCTCAAAATCAGAGTTGGTTCGCAGGTTGTTCCACGCCGGGTTCTTCTGGAACCAAGGATAGTTCTCGTTACCTAGATAGATGGCGCGGCGCAACCAGTGCAGCGCTTCGCTGGAGTCGCCCTCAACGGCAAAATAGGTGGATAACCTGTAGGCCATCTCGCTGTCGGCTTCGGCAGCCGCCAGCGTATCGTCTGTAAGCAGCGTTGCCGCGCGGCCGCGATCGCCGGCCTGCACGTAACACAGAGCGAGTGTCGGTACGGCGATACGCATCAGTTCGTCATCGCGAATAACTCCTTCGAGAATTTCGATCGCTTCGGTCAGGTGGCCCGTGCGCATTTGCTGATAACCCGCCGACGTGCGCAACAACGGATGGCGCGGCTCAAGGGCGAGCCCTTTTTCGAGTTCATCACCGGCCAGCTCAATCTGATTCTGGTAGTGGTATACACGCGCACGGTGGTTGTAGAGAATTGCCGCATTCGCCGGATTCAGTTTGAAAGCCCGGCTGAACTGTTGCAGTGCTTCGTCGTACATGCCGTCGCCGCGTAGCGCGAGGCCCGCCACCATGTGCACGTTCCAATCGTTCGCGCCCGAGGCAAGTAGATTTGCAATGCCATGACGCGCCGATTCTTTTTCGCCACGTGAGAGCAGCATATAAATGCGATAGAGATTGGCCTCGGTCGCGGCTGGATCAAGGCGGAGAGCCTCATCGAATGCGCGGCGTGCGTGCATCACGTGAATCTGGCCGCCGAAGCCATGGCGCACGTATTGCAGCTCGGCAATGCCGAGGCCGCTCCAGGCGGCCGCGAACCTGGGATCTTTCTCGGTGACGCTCGTGAACAATGTGCAGGCACGGTCAAGGTCGGAGCGTGCTCCGGTGCGGACCATAAAAGAGCTCAGCAGCGCGCGGGCTTGCAGGTACTCCTCGCTCACCCTGCCAGTCAACGACGCATCGCGAACCACTGCGCGTGGCGCTTCTGCGTTGGCAGTTTGAATTCTGTCGGCGCCGCTCAACCCGTGCAATGCCGCAAACACTTCGTTCGAAATCTCAGACTGCACCGCGATCAAATCGAGCGAAGCCACCTGGATCGCTCCGCCAGCGCGCACGCTCTGTGAAGCCACATCAAGCAGTTGCCAATTCAGGTCGAAGCCCAGTTCCGAACGTACAAAACTGCCAGCAAGAACGAACGAGACGAGCAATCGCTGGCCGACGGAAAGAGGATCCATCTGCGCGATGGGTAGCGACATCAGCGTGCTTGATGGGCGCACGATGAGTGTAGGAATGCGCGCCAATCGCGCAGCAATCGCATCGGCCAGCGCGTATCCGTAAAGCGGAGCCACATCGGTTGCTCCAAGATTCGTAAACGGCAACACGACGAGAGAATTCTGCGCGGCGCGCTCACTGGCCGATTCGCGGAATCGCTCGGCCAGCATGGAGAGGATGCCGGTGTTGCGCTTCTCGGCTTCCGCGCCGGTCGTGGGCAAAATGGCTGCTGCGTCGCCCGGAATAATTCCGGTTTCGATCTGCAGCGCTTTCATGATGGTCTTCAGTGCCTCGCGCACTTCGGCAGCCGTGTTATAGCGCGCGCCGGGATTTTTCTCGAGGCAGGTGGCGATGACGCTCTTCAGTTCGGTTGGAATCGTTGGATCGATTTCGCTGAGGTCGGTTGGATCGGAGAATTGGATGGCGCGAATCGCCTGAAAATCTTCGGCATCAGGCCGCGCAAATGGATGGCGACCGCTGGCCAGTTCGTACAAAATGACACCCAGCGCCCAGACGTCCGATTGGACGCTCGATTGACCGGTGACAAATTGTTCCGGCGACATGTAACGGATGGTGCCACCGCGCGCGGTGTAGGTTGCGGCCATCGAAGCATCTTTCGCCAGCGCAGGCTTGCTCGGGTCGAATCCGGAATCCTCAGGATGAAGTCGGCGCGCCAGTCCGAAATCGAGAATCTTGACGAGTCCGCCTTCGGTCAGCATTACGTTCTGCGGTTTCAGGTCGCGATGAAAGATGCCGAGCGCATGCGCCGCCTGCAGACCGTCCGCAATCTGGATTCCGACCGAGAGCAGCAATTGCGGAGTGGCCATGCCATGCTCTATCAACTGATCGAGCGACTGGCCAGGCACATACTGCATGGCAATGTAGCCCTCATCGCCGGCCTCGCCCACTTCGTAAATAGCGCAGACGTTGGGGTGTTCGATCGCGGATGCGAGCCGCGCCTCGCGCAGCACCGTAGAGCGCATTTGCTGAGCCGAGAGCAAACCGGCCCGCAGGATCTTGAGCACAACGGGGCGCTGCAGCAACGTATCGTTGGCCAGATACACAACGCCGCTGCCTCCAGCACCAAGCTTGCGGACGATTTCGTAATGCTCGATGGTCTTTGGCTTCATCGCTCTCTCTCAGTGTAACGATGAAGCCATAAAAGGAGCGTTAGGCCGGACGACGATAGTTGTGGATTGCGATCAGTGTCCGCGCCGAGTGTCACCATCTTCAAGCGCCGGCGGTTCTTTGGCCAGGAGCCGTTGTCCGCGACGGCCAAGCAGAAACATGGTGAGGCCGAAAGCGAAAAGCGCCAGGCCCCACCAGAAATTGGCATTGATGCCGAGGCTCTTTGCATAAAGGGTGGCATCGTTCCTGGTGGCGAAGCCGAAGACGGTGAGGATCAGACCGGTGAATGTGAACATCAGGCCCATGGGGATGCGTAGATCGAGATTCATCGTATCTTGTCCTTTTTGCCGTTCCTTGTCGCTTTGCTGTTCATCTGCATGCTCAGGCAAAGAAAATGTTCAGTGCAATGGCGCAAATGAGAATTGCGACAGCCAATGCTTCTGGGCTCTTCCACCAGCGGTTGTGCAAGCGCGGCGGCTTGGGCGTGAGGGAGTGAACCAGGCCCACCAATTCAGCTTCAGGCCGGGGCTTGGTGCACAGGCTTACCACTACTGCCACAATGAGGTTGGTGCCGAAAGCAAAAATGGCTCCGTAAAAATTCTGCGCCATATCGCTGGGGTAGTGGTGCAGCACGGTGATCCACCCGCCGTGAATACCAGGGCGCGCTTCGATAGGCAGCGTGAGCCCATGGTGAAGCAAGGCGGCCGACGTGCCCGCGACCAGCCCGGCGAACGCTCCGTGGCCCGTTGTGCGCTTTGAAAACATGCCCAGCAGGAACGTAGCAAAGAGCGGCGCGTTCACGATGGAGAAGACAAGTTGCAGGATGTCGAGAATATTGTTGAAGCTGATCACGGCAAATGCCGTTCCGATGGAGAGCAGAATTCCGCCGACGGTTGCCCAGCGGCCCACGGCGAGATAGTGTTTGTCGCTCGCGCCTTTGTGGATGTAGGACTGATAGAGATCGTAGGTGAAGACGGTATTGAAGGCCGTGACGTTCCCGGCCATGCCGCTCATGAAGCTCGCCAACAGCGCCGTCAATCCAAGGCCCAGAATGCCAGTTGGAAAGTAGTGTAGCAGCAGATTCGGCGTTGCCATGTCATAGTCCAGCAGGGGATGGCCGCTGGCATCGAGCATGGGTTGTCCAGTCACGGGATTGAGTTTTGCGGGAACCAACCCCCGCCCTTCCTCCACCTCTTTTGGAACCACGTTCGTCTCGTGATAGATCACGCCGTTTTGATTGTGGACTACGGTGGTCGTGTGAGGCGTCGCGAGCCCGATGGCGAGTAATCCAGGAAGAATCACCAGGAAGGGAAAAAACATCTTAGGAATCGCGGCGATCAGCGGAACCCGGCGTGCTGAGTCCATGTTGTGCGAGGCCATCGCCGTCTGGATTACCAGGAAATCGGTGCACCAATAACCGGAGCCAAGCACAAAACCGAGGCCCATGCCGATGCCGATAATGTCGATGCCCATGGGGTTGGTGCTGGCGTGCATTACGCCCTTCCACTCATGCATGTACTGGAGGGGCACGGACGCCTTGAGGCCGGACCAGCCGCCGATGTTCTTGAGTCCAAGCAGCACGAGCGGCAGGAATCCGGCGATGATGAGAAAGAATTGCAAGACCTCGTTGTAAATCGCGCTGGTGAGGCCGCCGAGAAAAATGTAGAGCAGCACAATGATGGCCGAAAGCACAATGGCGAAAGTGAAGATGCCTCCCGCAGGCAAGCCCAGCGCGCGAAATAGCCCGTCGAACACATGCAGCGCTTGCACCAGTCGCGCCATGGCATACATCGAAATGCCGGAACTGAACACGGTCATTACGGCGAACGAGCAGGCGTTGAGTGCGCGCGTCTTCTCGTCGTAGCGCAAGCGCAGAAACTCCGGCACCGAACGGGCCTTCGAGCCGTAGTAAAAGGGCATCATGAAAATGCCCACGAAGATCATGGCGGGGATCGCGCCGATTCCGTAAAACTGCGCGGTCTCAAGGCCGTACTTCGCGCCCGACGCGCCCATGCCGATTACTTCCTGCGCGCCGAGGTTGGCGCTGATGAAGGCCAGGCCGCAGATCCATGCGGGCAGCGCGCGGCCGGCCTGGAAGAAATCCTTGCTCGTCTTCATGTGGCGCTTGAGGGCAAAACCGATGCCCAGCACAAAGACGAAATACAACAACATGATCAGCCAATCGACCGACGTGAGTTTCAAGACTGCTCCTTGAACAGCCGCAGCTCCGGATAAGGCGGCTCGAAGCCGCTACCAGTTGGACGGGAGCCAGGCTGGGATTACGGAATCCAATGTTCCAATGTACGAGGTGAGGGAAAGGTCGTCCAGTAGTTTTTGTAAATGTTTTCAGGCGCTTCGCGCATCGGGCTTTTGGATAAGTGAACGGTTACACTAAAAGTGCATGATTCCTACACTTGCCTGGACCCCCGATGGCGTCCGATTTATCGATCAAACCAAACTTCCCCTTGAAGAGAGCTACGTTCTCGCGACGACCTATGAGCAGGTGGCGGACGTCATTGTCACCATGGTTGTGCGAGGAGCACCGGCCATCGGTGTTTCCGCCGCTTACGGCATCGCACTCGGCGCTCAGAGGACACACACGATCAGCGTTGAGGAGTTTGCGCCAGAATTCGATACGATTTGCGCACGGTTGGCAGGCACGCGGCCGACTGCGGTGAATCTGTTTTGGGCCATCGACCGGATGAAGCGGCTCTTTAAAACTCTCCGTACTTCCGGCGCATCGATGGACGAGACGAAAAAACGAATCCTCGCCGAAGCGCATGCAATGTACGAAGAAGACATTGCTGCCTGCAAGGCCATGGGCGCCCTCGGCGGTGCACTGCTGCCTGAGGAAGGTGGCGTGTTGACCCACTGCAACGCGGGTGCGCTCGCCACCTGCGGCTATGGCACGGCGCTCGGCGTCATCCGCTCGGCGGTCGAGCAGGGCAAGCGTATCCACGTTTACGCAGATGAGACACGGCCATTTCTGCAAGGTGCGCGGCTCACGGCGTGGGAACTGATGGCCGATGGGATTCCGACGACCGTGATCTGCGACAACATGGCCGCAAGCCTGATGCGCGCCGGTAAGATCGGCGCTGTCGTCGTGGGCGCGGACCGAATCGCAGCCAACGGCGATTTCGCCAACAAAATCGGCACCTACAACGTGGCCATTCTCGCCAAGGAGCACGGCATCCCGTTCTACTGTGCCGCACCCTGGTCCACGATCGACACCGCCACGCTCACCGGCGACGCGATCCCCATCGAGCAACGCAGTCCGGTGGAGGTGACGCATCACGGGGGCAAGCAGCTCACCCCGCATGGCGTGGGCATTTGCAATCCTGCCTTCGACATAACACCGGCAAAGTATGTCACCGCCATCATTACCGAGCGCGGTGTGCTGCACGCGCCCTATACAGAGTCACTTCGCGAGATGGAATTGGTCACGCGGTAAGCACAACCGTCTACAGTAAGGAATTGTGCGGCCCCGCTTCGACTTCGTCCACCTTCGGCAAAAGTCTCTCGTGCGCGGCATCGTGCTCTCGTTGGGTGCATTTGTTGCGAGCCTATTGTTGGCGGGGTTTCCTCACATTGAGAATCTTCATGGCTCGCGCTGGCAGCTTGCCGCCCTCTTCGCAGGCGCATGGGGCATGGCGGAGGTCGCGCGTTGCCTGCAGCGCAAATGGAGTCTCTACCACGGCGGTGTCCTGCTGCTGCTTTATGCGGACCTCATGATCCTGGCGATGATCGTGTTCCTAGTCGTTTATCCGTAAAGGACAATGCGGTGATCGCCTCTTTCCGGATGCCTGCCCCACAATTCGCCATGTAGGATGGCTGTACGCAAGACGCGCCTACGGAAGAATGACCCATTCATCCAATCATGCGGCGAGTGACAAATTAATTGATGGAGGAAGCGATGTTCAAGGGATTTCGTGACTTTATTCTTCGCGGAAACGTGGTCGACTTAGCCGTCGCCGTCATCATCGGCGCGGCCTTCACAGGAATCGTCAGCGCGCTGGTTAGCGATATTTTTAACCCGCTGATCGCGGCGACTGTCGGACAGCCTAACCTCACGTACATCACGTTCCACATCGGCAAGGGAGAATTCAAAGTCGGCGACTTTCTGGATCACGCTATCTCGTTCCTGATCATCGCGTGCGTGGTATATTTCTGCGTGGTACTCCCCATCAACTGGCTGCTCGTCCGCGTGAAAGCGCATCATCCTCCACCGCCGGCCGCACCCGTCACGAAGACCTGCCCGGAGTGCCTGAGTGAAATCCCGATGCTGGCTAAGCGCTGCGCCCATTGCGCTCAACCCGTGCCTGTGCAGCCCGCAATCCCAGCCGCTTAGTCTAGCTCGCGCAGCGGCCGCGAAAACGCGAAGAAACCGAGGAAGAGCACTCCAGCCAGTGCGGCCATCCCAGCCAACGCATGGCCGGTCGGAATATGCCGGGAAAGTTCGCCCGCCAATAAAGCGCCCAGCGGCGGCAAGCCCAAGAAGCTGGTCGCATAGATACTCATCACGCGGCCGCGCATTTCGTCGGACGAGAGATGCTGGATAGACACATTGAAGCAGGAGATCATCGTGATGCCGCAGTAGCCCTCGATAAATGCCAGGCACTCCGAGAGCGCAAAGCTGCGCGATTCGCTGAATCCGATGATCGCCAGGAAAAAGACTACTCCGGCAAACGTCAACACTCGTCCGCGGTGCCGGATCATGCCGGCGATTGCCACCGTCATTGCGCCAAGCACTGCGCCGAATCCAGAGGCGGCCAGCAGCCATCCAAGGCCGCTCTCGCCCGCGTTCAACTGCACCTTGGCGAAGTACGGAATGAAGGTGAGAAATGGAATGCCAAACAGGCTCGCGGCCGCGGTCATCCATATCAGCACCAGCATCTGCTTGTTTTCGTGCAAATAGGCGAATCCGCCGCGCAGGCTCGCCCACATGCTCTCGCGTTGCGCGGGTCTTTCATCCGGATATTTGATACGCGTCAGCGCCCAGAGCACGGCGAGAAAGCTGACACCGTTCAGGAAAAAATTGCCTGCCACCCCAAAGATCGCCATGGCATAGCCGCCCAGCGTTGGCCCAAGAATGCGCGACATGTTGAATTGCGCCGAGTTCAGCGCGATGGCATTGGTCAGGTCTTCGCGCTTCACGAGCCGAGGCACCATCGCCTGATAGCTGGGCGCGTTCATCGACATGGCCACGCCATTCATAAAAGCGATCGCGGCTACTTCCCACACGGTGATGACCTTGAACCATGCCAATGCTGCCAGCAGGAATGCCAGCATCATCATGACTGTCTGCGTCGCCAATAGCAGGCGCCGCTTGTCGACGCGGTCTGCAATCACCCCGCCAAAAAGCGTGAAGATCAGAAATGGAATCGATCCCGCAAATCCGACCACGCCGAGCCAAAAGGCTGAGTTGGTCAGCAGCAGAACGAGCCAGCCCTGGGCCACATTCTGCATCCAGGTGCCGATGTTCGAGAGGAAGTTGCCGCTCCAGAAAAGCCGAAAATTTGGATTGCGCAGGGCGCGCGCCATCTGCGGGAAGCGTGTGACCTGCTCGCCCGACGGCTCCATAGCGCCGAGTGCCGATTCCTGCTGCACTGTACGCATCCATTCATCGTTCGGCCTCCGCTCTTCGTCCAGAAAACGACCCCCACTTTCCTAGTGTAAGCTGAGGTGAATTGCGACGGAGCCTTTCGCGTTCGTCCTTTGAGAATCCCCACAGCATCGCAATCACTCGACCAAGGGCCAATCGGATGCTCATTCGCAAATCTTCTGCGCTTTTGTTGTTTCTCTCGCTCTTCCCCGGCCACAACGCGCCTCGATCCGCCGCGCAGGCAGCAGCTCCCACCGCATTCGGCTACTCCGATTTCGCGAAGGAATCGGCCATCGAGGCGAAATTTCTCGATGTGCCCAGCGCCAAATTGGCTGGCGAGGAATTGAAAACGCTGACGGCCGAGCCGCACATCGCCGCTTCTCCCGAAGATCGCAAGACCGCCGAATATGTGGCCGAGAACTTTCGCGCCGCGGGACTCGAAACCGAGATCGTCTCGTATCGCGTGCTGCTGAATCATCCCAAGGTGGAGAAGGTCGAGGCCTTCGATGCCGATGGCAAACCGTTGATGAGCGGACCCACGCGCGAGCACGTCGAGAATGACCCTGGCCAGGACGATCCCCGTGTGGTCATGCCCTTCAATGGCTCATCCGCCTCGGGAGAGGTGACGGGCGAAGTGGTTTACGCGAATTACGGCCGGCTCGAAGACTTCGATCAGCTTGCTGCACAGCACATCGACCTGCACGGGAAAATCGTCATCGCCCGTTATGGCGCGAATTTTCGTGGAGTCAAAATTTATTTAGCCGAGCAGCGAGGCGCTGCCGGAGTACTCATCTATTCCGATCCGCAGGACGATGGATACTTCAAGGGCGATGCCTACCCGATCGGCCCGTGGCGGCCTGAAACCGGCGTCCAGCGCGGGTCTGTGCAATATCTCTTCAAATATCCCGGCGACCCTGAGACGCCCGGCGTCGCGTCGACACCCGATCTGCCCGATTCGGCGCGCGTCTCTCCGGACGGTAATCAACCGCACATCGTTTCCATCCCCATCAGCTATCACGACGCATCGCCCATTTTGCAGGCACTCAAGGGGCCTGGTGTGCCGCAGGGCTGGCAGGGCGCCCTGCCGTTTCGTTATCACGTTGGCCCCGGCGGAGTGAAGGTCCACCTCGTCTCGCAGCAGGATTACCAACGTCGCACCATCTGGGATGTGATCGGCAAAATTAGAGGTGCGGAGTACCCCGACGAGTGGGTCGTGAATGGCAACCATCGCGACGCCTGGGTTTACGGCGCGGTCGATCCAAACAGCGGCACCGCGGCGATGCTTGAGGCGGTCCACGGAATCGGCGCGCTGCTCAAGGACGGATGGAGGCCGAAACGGACTATTCTGTTTTGCAGTTGGGATGCCGAAGAGGAGGGCCTGATCGGCTCAACAGAGTGGGTGGAGCAGCACGCGCAGACCATCGATCATGCGGTTGCCTACTTCAACACTGACGTTGGCGTGTCCGGACCCAATTTCGAAGCCGCCGCTGTTCCTTCGCTGAAGCAGTTCGTTCGCGATGTCACCAAGTCTGTTCCCAGCCCCGTGGCAGGTACGGTGTATCAGCAGTGGCGGCTCAACCACGATAAGGGCGACGAACACCGCGGCTCGAATGCGCCTCTGCAGCCCGGCGAAGAGGTGCGCGTCGCCGATCTCGGCTCCGGCTCCGACTTCACGCCTTTTTTGCAACACGCAGGTGTGCCGTCGACGGATGTCGGCTCCTCCGGGTCGTATGGCGTATACCACTCGACCTTCGACGACTTTGCCTGGTTCGTCATGAATGCGGATCCAAAGTTCGTCTACCTGCAGGAAATGGCGCGCGTGTTTGGCCTCGAGTCTCTTCGCATGGCTGACGCCGACGTGCTGCCTTACGACTACCCCGCTTATGCGCGCGAAATCACTTCCTATATCGAGTCGGCTAAGCGCAAGGCAAACGACGCTGGACTCAGCACGATGGACTTCGGTCCGGCTCTGGCAGCCGCGACACGCCTCACCGCCGCGGCAAACAAGGCGCACGCCGCGCAGACGAATCCGCCCAGCGACCCAGCCAGGCTGAATCAGGCTCTTCGTGGGGCGGAGACCGCGCTGCTGTCGCCTGATGGCCTGCCGAACCGCCCCTGGTATAAGCACACCATCTACGCTCCCGGGGAATACACCGGTTACTCCGCAGTGGTCATTCCCGGCGTAAACGAGGCCATCGATGCCAAGGACGCCGCAAGGGGCAGCCGGCAGCTCACCGTGTTGACCCAGGCACTCGACCGAGCCGCGCAAACCCTTGACTCTGCTCACTAAGGCCCCCCGGGCCACAAGCTCTTGGAGTTGGCAATTGGCCGGGCGACAATGTGATTCAGATCACCCAAGTTACCGCTAATCATTGACCCGGCCCTCTCCGGCTCGTATCGTTAAGGCTGAACATGAAGAAATCCTCCAACTCGCTCCGCATCGGCATCGCGACTGCCATCATTTTGGGCACCATCGGCTGGCTGGCTTACTCGGGCTATGGTTCCAGCAAGAGCTATTACGTCACTGTCGCCGAGCTGGGCGGCATGGGCGATAAGGCCTACAAGAGCAATCTCCGCGTGGAGGGATTCGTCAAGCCGGGCTCGATCGAGCAGAGCGGCACCCATGTCACGTTTGTCCTGAATGAATTCGAGAGCCATTCGCCGAAGGCTGCGACAGGCCGCTCTCTGGTGGTGAACTACAAGGGTTCCGAGCCGCCGCCGGACACATTCAAGGACGACGCTCAGGCTCTGGCTGCCGGCACTATAGGACGCGACGGAGTCTTCCACGCCTCCGAACTGCAAGCCAAGTGTGCGAGCAAATATGCGCCCGGCCAGCCCGGTGGGATGCCTGCCAAACAAGCTTCCGCTCCCAATGGCAACCCGCGCGCTGCAAACACCACCTCGCCCGCAACAACAAAGATGAGTTCGGATCACCCGGCTGCCGCCGAATAATCGCATGACGCTCGCCCAAGAGGCCGATAGCTCGACCGTCCTCAACCGCCCACTTTCTGCCCATCTCGACCAGGTTTCCAAACTCTTCGGCTCCTTTGCTGCGCTTCGCAAGGTTTCAGTCGATCTGGAGCCAGGCCGTTGTTACGTGTTGATCGGCGAAAACGGGGCCGGTAAGTCGACGCTCCTGCGTATTCTGGCCGGTCTCTTACGGCCGACGCATGGGACGGTCAAAGTTTTTGGCGACAGCGAACCGCACGACGCCCGCGCGCGCATCGGCTACATGAGCCACGCACCCATGCTCTACGACGAGTTGACGGCCGAGGAAAATCTCCGTTATTTTGCAAGTCTGTATCCAGGACAGCAGTGCTTGACGCCGGCAGAAGCATTGCGCCAGGTCGGCCTCGATCCTGAGCTGCAGCGGCCGTTCGGTCAATACTCGCAGGGTATGCGTCAGCGCACGTCGTTGGCGCGCGTGCTGCTGCCAATTCCCGAGTTGCTGCTCCTCGACGAGCCTTTCTCCAACATGGATGTGGAGAGTGTGGAGCAAATGGTCGAACTGCTCGCCGGCTTTCGTCAGGGCAATCGCACCATTGTCATCACGACCCATCAACGCGATGCCGCCGCTCCAATAGCCGATTGGGTGTTGGCCTTGAAGGCCGGACGCGTCGCATCGTTCGAACCCGGTAGGCCCACACTATGAAGACCAATGGGGCGCGTTTCCTTGAATCCCTCGGCATTCCATTCGAACTCCGCGAGTACGAAGTCGACCCCGAAGATTTGTCGGCCATCACGGTGGCGAAAAAGATTGGAATGCCCGCCGAGCAGGTGTTCAAAACACTGCTGGTTACGGGCGGGCCGAACATTTACAGATTCGCCGTGATCCCAGGCGATGCCGAGCTCGATTTTAAAAAGCTCGCACGCGCCGCGGGATTGCGTAAAGCCGAGATGGCTCCGCTCAAAGACGTGCAGCCGCTCACCGGCTACATTCGAGGCGGTGTCACACTCTTCGGATCGAGGAAGCCGTTCCCCGTCTACATCGACGAGACCGCGATCCTCTTCGACAAAATCAGCGTGTCTGCCGGAGCGCGCGGAACGCAGCTAATCCTCAGCCCCGAAGACTACCTGCGCGCGGCCCAGGCACTCGAAGTGGAAGTCCAGACCGCCGACCTGACGAAGGATCTGGGTGCCCCATCCTTGCACGAGTCTTTGGATGCAAGGGTGGGAGAGCAGTTCGGACCAGCCACCGATCCCCAGCGAAGGGGAAAGAAGTGACGAGCGCCCTCTGGACGCATCTAGTGAAAGACCTGCGCATCGAGTGGCGCTCAAAAGACGCCATCAACTCGATGCTGTTCTTCGCGTTGCTGGTCGTCGTTCTTTTCTCAATCTCGTTTGACCCTCGCGGTGCCTTTGCCCGCGACATTGCGGGCGGCGTGTTGTGCGTCGCCACCATGTTCGCCTCCGTCAGCGCGCTCAACCAGGCATGGGCAAGAGAGATTCGCCACCAGGTGCTGGATGCACAACGCATGGCCCCCGCTCCCGGAGCCGAACTGTTTCTAGCCAAGGTTCTGGCCAATTTTCTGTTTGTCACCATCGTGCAAATCGCGCTCGCGCCGGTGTTCCTCGTGATGTACAACCTGCACATTGAAGGCAATCCGTGGCTGCTCGCGCTCGTTTTGCCGCTCGGCACGTGGGCGTTGGTGGCCAACGGAACATTCTTCGCCGCGCTTGCCATTCGCAGCCGCAACCGCGAACTGCTGCTGCCGCTGATTCTGTTTCCGATTTTTCTGCCGGCACTGTTGGCAATGGTGGTCGCCACCGGATCTATCCTCACCGGCGAAAGCGATCCGTCGCTCTGGATCAAGCTTCTGGTCGGCTACGACATCATCTTCACCACCGTCAGCCTATTGCTGTTCGACGTGATCTTTCATGCCGAGTGACATGCGCTTTCTCTCACACTCGTGATTGGGGACACGCTTGTTTTGCCTTCATAATTGTTAGAGTGTCCTAATCTTGGGCATCAGCGTCTGGAGGGTATTTCCAGTAGGTACTGGACGCCGCCTGAGAAACGGTCGCAGGGCATTGTCAGCTCTGGGAGTTCAATTCTCCTGCCCTCCGCTCGCCTACGACCGGCCTTTTGAGACGCTTCTATCGACCGACTGCCCTAATTCCGTTCTGGGATCGGTCAGAGATGCAGATCATGCACGAGACTCGTCTCAGCAATTGATAAGTTAGGCGATTGAGCGTATTCTCTATGTAGTTTCTCAGGCGGCGTTCCAGTTTACTGGTGGATACCCATTGCAAAAACCCCGGACCGACTATCCGGGGTTTTGCTGTTTGGCGCATAGAGAATCTTGATTCGCGCCGACAAGGCAAAAAACGAGAGAGGAGGGAGGAGCGCAGAAGAAAGATGGGACCTCGTGGCAGACCATGGCAGGAAATCGCGCGGACGAAGCCTTTTGCGAACGAAGCCTTTGGGTTGGCTGGGACGATGTTCAGCTTTCAAGAAATTAAGAGCTGGCGCGAACGTGAGCACGACGCAGGCCGCCCCTCCGGCCTGGATGATTTTTATCGGTCGAAGCAACTCGGGTACACATTCTGTGAGGTGTGTCAGTCACGCGGCATCAATGTCCATCCTGTTGGCTTCGACGGAGATATTCCTCTCTTCGAGGAATGCGAAATATGCGGCGGAACTGGTAAGCTCGTCGAGACTCACGAACCGCACTAGTCGTACACTAAGTGGAGTCAAATTCAGGGTTACGTATGAAGAAACTCGCCATCTGGCTTTACGCCGCCATCACCATCGCGATGATGATCTGGGGCTTCTATCAAGCCATCTACGTCGCGCCTACGGACGCGATGCAAGGCGAAATCTTCCGCATCATCTTCTATCACGTGCCATCGGCCTCAGTTGCTTTTCTGTTCTTCGCCATTTCGCTGCTCGGCTCGATCGGCTACCTTGCATATCGCCATAGCCATCCGGAGTGGGCGCAGGTCGCAGATGCATGGGCTCTGGCCGGGGCCGAAGTCGGCGTAGTCTTTTGCACCGTCGTTCTCACCACCGGACCACTCTGGGGCCGCCGCGCCTGGGGCATCTGGTGGACATGGGACGCGCGCCTGACCACCACACTGGTGTTGTGGCTTATTTACGTCAGCTACCTGCTGCTCCGTCGTTTCGCTGCCGGACCGCAGGTACAGACCCTCGCCGCCGTGCTCGGCATTTTTGGCGCGCTCGACGTGCCGATTGTTTATATGTCGAACCGCTGGTGGCGCACGCAACACCCTGCCCCTGTCTTTGGCGGTTCAGAAGGCTCAGGTATGGACAAATCCATGCTTGGCCCGTTCATGTGGAACATGCTCGCATGGATGATGTGGGGTATCTTCGTTCTCATCCTGCGCTATTACGTCGAGCGCAAGCATCAGCAATACGCGACTGAGGAAGCCGAGGAAGCTCTGGCGGCGAATATCTAGTGTCGGAGATTTGATCCGAGACGAGGGAAAAAATGGAGCAGGCAGCGATTCTCGATCACCAATTTGTAATTGCCGCGTACACCGTCACTTGGGTTCTACAGCTCGGGTATCTAGCGTGGCTCGGGCTGAAGTGGCGCAACGAAAAGCGGAATGCGGAGCGCCGGGCGAAACAATCACACTAGGCGCATCGCTTGAAACAAGCGCCAATTCGATGAATTGCCGTAAACTGAAGTGTTGAGGGGCCATCATGTTAGTCGTCATGAAAGCGCAGGCAACGAAGGAAGAGATACAGGCTGTCTGCGATCACATCGAACAAATGGGTTTTCGCGCGCATCCGCTGCCGGGCGCGCAACGCACCGCCATTGGCATCACCGGCAACCCCGGCGAAATCGATCGCGGCAACTTTGAGGATCTTTCCGGCGTGGCCGACGTCATCCGCGTCAGCAAGCCCTACAAGCTCGCCAGCCGCGACGTGAAGGAAGAAGACACCGTCATTCGCTTTGCAGGAACCGATGCGGCAATCGGCGGACGCAATTTGGCGATGATCGCCGGGCCCTGCTCCATCGAGAGCCGCGAGCAGGCATTCGCTGTAGCAGAACAGGTAGCTGCTGCCGGCGCACAGTTCTTCCGTGGCGGCGCCTACAAGCCCCGCACCTCTCCTTATGCCTTTCAGGGTCTCGGTCTAGACGCCTTGAAGATCATGGCCGAAATCCGAGACAAATTCGGCCTGCGCATTGTCACCGAAGCCATCGACAACGAGACCCTGGAACTGGTCGCCGAGTGGGCCGATGTGATCCAGATCGGCGCGCGCAACATGCAGAATTTTTCGCTGCTCAAGCACGCCGGGCGCCTGCGCAAGCCTGTCCTGCTGAAGCGCGGCTTGAGCGCAACCTTAGACGAGTTTCTGATGGCTGCCGAATACATCATGAGCGAGGGCAACTACGAAGTCATCTTATGCGAGCGCGGCGTGCGCACCTTTACCGACCATACGCGCAACACGCTCGACCTCAGCATTGTTCCGGCCGTTCAGCGGCTGAGCCATCTGCCTATTCTTGTCGATCCAAGCCATGGCACTGGCAAGCGCGATAATGTGCTGCCCATGGCCCGCGCCGCAGTTGCCGCAGGCGCCGACGGCATTCTTGTGGAAGTGCATCACCAGCCGGACAAGGCCCTTTCCGATGGCGCGCAATCCATCTATCCCAACCAATTCGCCCTGATGATGGACGAGATCGAGCAGATCGCCACGGTGGTTCATCGCAAGCTGCCGCGCGGCTTGCACATGGAAACCGGCTCGGCGGACACGCATGTCGCCAAGGCCCGCTAAGCCACAACTTCGAGGTAGACGAAGCGGCAGTCTATGCTGCATCTCTGCAGCTACCCTGGCGGTCCTGCCTCTGGCGAGTTGCCGCCCTCACGACTTCCCTCAATACCCCGCCAACTACCGCGAATACGCCTACGTGACGAACGGAGACAGCGGCACTGTTTCCATCTACGATGTGGTGAATGTTCGGTTGGATCGCGAGCTGCAGGTCGGTCCGAATCCAGTGGCCGTCACGCCGAGCGAAACGCGCGACGAAGTCTATGTCGTCAACTCAGGCGTGGCCGGTGGGCAGGGATCGGTCTCGGTCGTCAACGCCGAAAACAACAGTGTCGCGGCGACCATCTGGGTACATAAGCAGCCGACAGCGCTGGCGCTCGATCCTGAAGACAAGCTGGCCTACGTAGCCAACTCGGCCTCCAATAATGTCTCGGTTATCGACCTGGAGGCTCGCCGCGAAGTTGCTGTCATCGGCAGCGGCGAGGAGCCCACCGCAGTGCGCGTTTCCCCCGACGGCAAGACGCTTGCGATCGCTAACCGCCGCGGCAGCTCTGTGAGTCTCGTCGACCCGTCAACGCGTCAGGTACGGGCAGTCTTCGAGGGCTGCCCCGGCGCGAACGATGTGGTCATTCTGCCGGACTCGACCAAGGCTTTCGCCGCGTGTTCCGGTGGTCACCAGATTCTAGCCATCGCACTTGCCCATGCCGCGCATCCCGGCCAAAAAGATCAGGTCGCGACCGATCGGGTCGAATCCCTGCTCGATGTTGGCCGCCAGCCCGTTCAGCTTGCGCTCAAGCCTGATGGCGGCGAGATTTTCGTGTCGAATTCTCTGAGTGATTCCATCTCCGAAGTGATCACGGGGACTGACGACGTTCTGGGCGCTTATCTCATGGGCGCCGATCCCGTGCGCGGCCTCGTTTCGGCCGACAACTCACTCCTCTATGTCGGGAATCTGCGCTCGCAAGAGGTCACCATCTACGCTATCGATGATGGCAAGCGAGCAGGCTCGATTCACGTCGGCGACGGCCCTTCGGCGCTGGCCTTTTCTGCGTCCGGCCATCTGCTGTTCGTCGTCGATGCCCGCTCGGGCGACGTGGCCGTGGTTCGCACGGCATCGGACTCGCTTTTCACCATGCTCCCTGCTGGGCGCAGTCCGAATGCGATTGCGGTAAAAGCGTTCAAGCTTCCGTGAATTGTCGGTTTTGGGTGTTCACTTCTGCCCATTGAACCGCGTCACGCTAAACTGCGCTCCGGCAAACAGGATCAGTCCTGAGATGTACGCCCAAAAGAGCAATCCCACCGAGACGTAAAACGGGCCGTAGAGCGCCTTGAGATCCAGGTACGGCAGCACCGCGACGTAGATATTCTTGGCCAGGAGCCAGATGACTCCGGTGACCACGGAGGTCCGCAACACGTGGCGCGCGGGAATCCTGCGATTGGGGAGAATCCAGTAGATCGAAAAAAAGAACAGAATCGACGCGATGCCTGTGGAGAGCGCGAGCCACAGGTAGCTAATGCCCTCAAAGAAAAGGTTGTCGGTGTGGTGAAAGAACAGCACGTCAAGAATCTGCCGTTGCCATGTGCTAAGGAGGATGCTCACCATGGCCAGCACCACCATTAGAATTGCAAGGCCGAATGCAACCAACTGATTCATGACGTAGTTTCGGCTCTTGGTCACGCCCCAGGCCTGGTTGAGCGCCACCTCAAGCGGGAGAAAAATTCCGGTGCATGAGATCAGAATCATCACCAGCGAGAGCCATTGCACACCCTGCCGCGATGCAGCGGCCGCAAGGCTGGCCGCGACCCAATCCTGGTTCGAGGGAAGGAAATAGTGCACCATTTCGCCGACCACGCGCACCATCATCGACGAATGAAAGACGGCCCTCGACAGTGTGTAGAGCAGCACGATAAACGGGATAAACGAGATGATAGCGTTGGCCGCCACGCTGAAGGCATAGGTATGCACTTCGCTGTCGAGCAGGTAGCTCAGCACCGGTTCGCAGCTTCGGCGAAGGCGATACCACTTGGATTGGGTAACCGGCGGAGGCGGGCCTGCGGCGCATGCGTTTTGGACCGCCGGTTCGCCGGCAGTACGGGTATCTGCGACTTCTTCCGTATCCGAGACTTGCACCAAAGGGGCGTCTCCCTCAACGAAGGTTTTAGGGCGGGCGCCTCAAATCCAAACTCCGCCGACTGTAATACCTCTCTTTAAGAATAGACGCATTCACTCCTCGCTCATGGTGACGAAAGTTCTCAATTCAGGGGCGTGATCGATCTCCGCATCGGCGCTAAAGATGAGGCTCTGCTGCCTGAAGATCTGCCCGGGAATCTTCGGCATCTTTGAGCGTCATTTTTTCCGGGCACGGAGGGAGCATCGCGCACTCCTGCAATCGCCTGCGCCCCGACTGTCGATTCTGGGCCTGGACAGCAGACTCAGCACTCAGGAACAGGGAACTGGGCAATCACAGCGCAGATGAGCTCCTGCATGACCCGTATGTCATCGTCCAGATGTTCCAGCGACAAACGAAAGCCGTCAGCCCTTCTAGCGGCTTCCGTAGAAGGGCAAGCAAGTTTACTGAGACTCAATCGCAGGTGGGAGTGATAGGCGCGGACGGATTCATCAAACCTCTCAAGAATGCCGGCGGCCTGTGCCATCCGGACCTTTGAGTTTGTGGCGAGGGCATTCAATATCTCAGTCGATGTTCTTTCCGCAGTTACATTCACCACAAACAGGCCGAGTTGCTGCACCCGCCGCGACTTGTCAAGGATGGGGAAGCAATAGTCGAACCAATACCCGATCTCTGGAGTGTCACGCACATGGCCCACAATCCAAGCGGATCCTGGCTTGCCTGTGCGGAACACCTTTTCGTAGGTTGGTTCGATCTGTCGTGAAATGTCGCCCACGATTTCGCGTGTGCTCTTTCCAAAGTGTTGTTCCATTGGAATCCGAGTCTCGCGTGTGATGGCGGCGTTGAGTGACTCCCAGCGTGTCTCCGAATCCAACAATATGATGCCGAGATTCGAGGCGCGAACGCCCGCGATGAGCAGCTCCTTCATGTAGTCCAGTGCTCAGACCTGCGAGGGCTCCTGTCTCTCATTCATGCGCGGCCCCAAGATATTAGAATCAGGACGCCTCTCAGCGTCTCTTCCAGACATATAAATTATTTTCGTCCGAAATGCTCGATATTTTTAGATGCTGTGAGGCTGCCGCACGGAAGACCGCCGAGCGCAGATCCTTGGCTGAAAAGTCTCCCAGCGGAACCTTAAGCGCCGTATCGCCGGAGAGATCGGTCAACTCTTTCAAGACCTGCTCCATGAGTTCATGGTGCTTGCCGTGCCGTCTCGGCCTGAGGGTGGAGAGTGGGACCTTTTCGATTTCCGGCTCTTCGCGCACTTGTTTCTTCCCGGACTTCTTACTTGCGCTCACGGTCTAAGCCTAAAACGGAAGCGATAACTCGCTATAAACTCTTTTAAGTCCCATAATGATGTGATGTAAGTTACATGATGATGTGATTAGCTCGTCTAAATACTCAAGTAGGATTCTTTAGAGATAACCTCAGGATGCTAAAGCGGCGCACATTCGCTCGAACAGGCACCTTGATTACGCTGCTCGACAACCCCAGCCCTTTCGAGCTACTGCCAGCGGACTTCTTCCACGGCCGCAACGAACTCTATCCATCTTCCGGAGATGGCATGGCCTACCGGCTGACGTGATTCGCCGTAAATTCGCCTCTACATGAGAACAGGCTTGTCCAAGACGGCGTTTCTGTAAATCGTTTCAGTTGATTTTGGAGGACATAGAGATCCTCCCTCACCGATGGCGGCAGGTTTGATCGAGGATTCGCTCTGGATGGGTTTCTATGAGC
>Ga0182030_10002893_pt1 | contig 36570 bp, 39 predicted proteins | sample 812S3MmetaG_FD_121299 | JGI IMG/M metagenome (GOLD analysis project Ga0182030, IMG submission 121299) | Permafrost microbial communities from Stordalen Mire, Sweden - 812S3M metaG (Illumina Assembly) | ecosystem: Environmental > Terrestrial > Soil > Wetlands > Permafrost | place: Sweden...
AGTATTTTGGCATCCTGCCTCCGGCCTCTTGGATGCCTCAACTCCCCGCCGCCTTCAGCGGACAGATCACGTGCTAATTGAACCGGACAGATGACATACTAACGACACTTCCACTTGCGGAGGTTGCAGGTTACGCTGAGCGCAGCTAAATTAGGTGCGAGAGTTGGAGGTGTACATGAAAAGGCCTGTCCCGGTGGAATCCGCCTCGGCATTAATCGACGAGAAGATCAAGGAACTTGGGGACTGGCGCGGGCGGACGCTCGCGAAAGTGCGCGAAATCATACGCGAGGCAGACCCTGAAATCGTCGAAGAGCGGAAGTGGGTGAAACCCACGAACCCCGGAACACCAGTCTGGTCCCACGGCGGCATCGTCTGCACGGGAGAGACGTACAAGAACGTCGTCAAGATGACATTTGCTAAGGGAGCTGCGCTCGAGGACCCTTCAGGTCTATTCAACTCCAGCCTCGACGGGAATGTCAGGCGCGCCATCGACATCCACGAAGGCGACAAGGTGGATGAGGCGGCCTTGAAGTATCTCGTCCGCGCTGCCGTGGCGCTCAATCTCCAGGGCAAGAGCAAGCCGAAGCCGCGGCGAGCGAGCAGCAGGCGGCCCGACTAGCTGGTAGCGCAGAGGTACGCGTACTTTGCGTTCCTCTGCGGCTTTTTGTTGTTTCGCATTAATAATCTGTAAACGCCCATCGTGCGAAGAGCCGCGGAGGAGGTCTGAAATGCGCCCACCTCCGCGCTACCCGCTGCTCTGCAAGGGTTTTGAGATCGATGGCTGGTGGTGGCCCCCCGAAGTCCCCTTCGAGATAGCCACAGTGAAGCCCCGCGATCGGGCAAACTCCACATGCAACCTCTCTATCTTGGCGTGGTGAGTCAGGTACCAGCAGCCAATTCGGCACCGTCACGAGCGTGGCAAGTCCTCGCATCGTGCAAGTCGCCACGGAGATTACCTTTTAGCGGCTCGCTCACTCCCTGCTGCCAGTGCGGGCGGGCGGGCCCCATGACCGAATGTAACAACAACTTGACCGTCACCGAAGTCGCAGACATACTGAACGCTGGCAAGTCTGCGACTTCGTATCTCCGAATTCCCCAAACGCCGAGGGGATCCGCCATTTTCGTGGGCCGCTGCCCCGTCATGTTTGTTAATATCTGGCGGAGGTCAATCGCCATGCGACGATCGGACTGGAAGTTTCAGACTAAACACCTCCCAGCACGAGGAAATCAGGAAGGGTCGTAACATGTCGAGGAGCATAAGGTATCTGAATCTCGCCATATTTCTTTTTCTGACGGCAGCCGTCGCCGAGCCGCTTAAAGTCCATCCTGCCAATCCGCATTATTACCTGTTTAACGGCGAACCCACTGTTCTGATCACTTCGGCCGAGCACTACGGCGCCGTGGTCAACCTGGACTTCGACTACGTCAAATACCTGGACGCGTTAAAAGCGTATGGAATGAATTACACGCGGATCTATCCGGGCGCGGTGCTCGAGCTGGTGGACGAGTATATGAAGGGCAACCCGCTGGGGCCAAAGCCGCAAAGGACCATTGTGCCCTGGGCGCGGAGTAACGAGCCCGGCCATGTCTATGGTGGAAACAAATTCGACCTCGACAAGTGGAATCCGGAGTATTTCGCGCGTTTGAAAGACTTCATTGCCAAGGCGGCGGAGCGCGGCATCGTGGTTGAGATCTGCTTCTTCAACTCGGAATACCTGATAAATTGGCCCGTGTCTCCACTGTATTACGAAAACAATATCCAGGGCGTCGGAAAGTGCGATTTCGAGGATTTCCAGAGGCTGAACCGCCCAGAACTGGTGCAGCGCCAAAGCGAGTACGTGAGCAAGATCACGCAGGAAGTGAATGCCTATGACAACGTCGTTCTCGAGATTTGCGATGAGCCCTCCAACTTCACTGCGCACGCGGACGCGGGTCCATGGGTAGGCCATCTGTTGCAGGTGGTACACGATACGGAAGAGAGGCTGCCCAGGAAGCACCTGGTGGCGCAAGAGGTGGAGGGACCGCTGGGAGGTCCGGTGGATTTCTCGGGTACTTCCCTTGTCTCGGTTATTGTCGGCCAGTATGTGTGGGGTGGGGATGCCGATAGTGATCAGATGGGAGGGATGAAAGGTCTTGACTATGAGTACCGCTACAACAAGCCGATGGAGCTGAATGAAACCGCCTATTACCCCGGATGGTATCACGATACCGACCCGGTTGCCGCTTCCCGTGTGGAAGCCTGGGAGTTCATGGTGGGAGGGGGCGCAAGCTTTAACCATTTGAACTCCCGATTTACGGCTGAGGACCCGGCCGGCAACACCCCTGACAACGCCCAGGTGATGGCTGCGCTGCGCAATCTGAAGAGCTTTATTTACAGCTTCAATTTCCTCAAAATGCGCGCGGGCGCGGACTTCGTTGTTAGCGGCGTGCCCGCCAGTGTGTACTGCCGAGGCATGAGCCAAAGGGGAGAACAGTATGCGCTGTATCATCACCATAGCGAACTCGAGCATGACCAAATGTACTATATCGTGAAGCCCGGGCATTATCACGAAACCCTGGTCTTAGATCTTCCTGGAGGAACCTACCGGGCAGATTGGGTTGACCCTGCCTCGGGCTCGGTAATCAGCAGCGCAACGTTCACGCACCAAGGGGGCAAAAAGAATCTCGACACTCCCGAGCATACGGTGGACATCGCGTTAAGGATCAAGCGCGTTCCCTGAGTTCCGAATAACACGGCGCGGCTTTCCTGGGCCCTGCGATGATTAGGTTTTCAGACGTTCGGGACCGAAGGCCGGCTTCGGAGGTAAGAGGGGTTCGGCAAGGGAGGTCAGCGGGATGCGAAAAACCATCTACACGGTTATTCTGGTTGGAATTGCCGTGGCGTGGAGGATGGCAGCATTTTCGGCGCGGCCCTGGGAAGCGTCGGCAAGCGCGGATATTCCTTTTGAGCATGTCATCATTGACAGCCATGCTCCCTTGAACCAGTGGGCAATTGGGGCCGGCGATATCAACGGCGATGGCCAACCGGACGTAGTGAGTTCAGGAGAAGGACCGATGGAACCTGGTAGTACGGGCACGAGGGGCGGCCTTTTTTGGTATGAGTACCCCACTTGGACGAAACACGTGATTGATGCCCACGGTACCTTTGCCGATGACATGCAATTGGTGGATGTGGACGGCGACGGAGATTTGGATATTGTAGTGCCCGAGGACTCAAGCAAGGAAGTAAGATGGTATGAGAATCCCGGGCCCCGGGGGAACCCCGCGACCGATCCGTGGAAGGTCCATGTGATCGGGAGCTATGCCCCGTTTCATTTCGAAGAGGCGCATGACGTCGAGGTGGCGGACCTCAACGGCGACGGCAAGGTGGATGTCGTCATCGCCAACCAGAAGTGGGAGCTTCCTCGCCCTGGGGACCAGCCGGAGGACGTGGTTTTCTTTCAGAACAATCCTGATTCGTGGACGCCCGTGGTGGTCTCGAACACTTACGGAGAAGGCACCTGCCTTGCCGATCTGAACGGTGACGGAAGAGTGGACATTGTCAAAGCCGGGTGGTGGCTGGAGAATCCCCGCGACCCTCGACACGACGAGTGGCGGCAACACTGGTTCGTCCGCGGTTGGCCGGACCGCGCAGGGGTTACCGTAGCCGACATCAATCAGGACGGTAGGCCGGATGTGGTGCTTTCCGCCGCTGAGTCGGTAGGCCGGCTTTCGTGGTTTGAGGCGCCAACGGATGCCATTCGTGGGGTGTGGAAGGAACACCTCATCCAAGACCACGTAGACTTTGTTCACACCTTCAAGGTGGCGGACATGAACCTGGACGGGAAACCCGACGTGGTATTTGCGGAAATGCAGGACTCGACGCAAAAACGTGTGGGCTTCTTTTTGAACCAAGGCAAAGGTGCGAGTTGGAAGCTCCAGGTGGTAGCGAGAACAGGATCGCATAATATCCGTGTTGCCGACGTGGACCACGACGGAGATTTCGACATCATTGGAGCGAACTATAACAGCGAATCCGACCCCCATGGCGCCCCGCTGGAAATGTGGCGGAATCTCCTCATTGACCGCCGCAACTCCCATCCCGGCCGCTAGAACAAAAGGAGTTTATCTCATGAACATCGCTTCCCGCCGGCAATGCTTAAAGACTATAGCCGCCTTGGCGATCGGCGCTGCGGTCCAACCGTTCCGAGATAATCTTTGGTGCGCCACCGGCCCGCAATTGACGTTTCCGGTCCTGCCTCGCGAGCGCATCGCTGTAGCCTCCTGGCCGTTCCGGAAGTTCATTGATGCTCCGGAAAACACTTGGGCGCGCGATCCCAAGGTGCCGGGAATGGACCTCACCGCATTTCCTGCCCTGGTGGTGAAGCGTTTTGGCGTTCACAATATAGAGCCCCTCGACCAGCACTTCCATTCCACCGACGCGGCGTACGTCTTGAGGCTCCGCCAGTCAGTGGAGAAGGCGGGGTGCCGCGTCGTGGACATCCCTTGCGATGTGAAGGCCAGTTTCTTTGATACCAACCCTTCCCAGCGCAAAGTGGCGGTGGGCAATGGTAAGAGGTGGGTGGACATCGCTGCCGAACTTGGGTCGCCGAGCATCCGGACGAGCATTAGCGGCCCACCCAATCTGAGTCCCGATATCGACCGCACGGCCGGGAGCCTTACGGAGCTCGCTGACTACGGCGCATCGAAGAATATCGTCGTCGCCCTCGAGAATGACGACAACCGCACGGAGGACCCGTTCTTCATCGTGAAAGTCCTGGAGAAAGTGCAAAACCCTTACTTGCGCGCTCTACCTGATTTCTGCAACTCCATGATGACCCACGATCAGGATTTCAATAATCGTGCCATGGAAGCCATGTTTAGCCACGCTTACAACATTGCGCACATGAAGGATGAGGAAGGCGATGACGCGGGACATTTTCACAGCGTGGATGTGGCCAAGTGTTTTGAGATCGCCAAGGCTCAAAGTTACCGCGGCTACTTCTCCATGGAATGGGAAGGCAACGGCGAACCCTTCGGTGGTACCCAAAAGCTCATCGATGAGACCTTGAGGAACCTCCGCTAATTTGTAATCAGAAGTGGTTGCACATTTTCGCGCTAGCCTTGCCCAACTTGCCCCGCTTGACCCGATGGATGCCACTCTCCCAGCACGATCACGTGACCCGAGCACTCGCGCCGGAGGGAGCCCACCGTCGTCAGCTTCCCGCCCGGCTTAGCCGGCGACTTGCATCGTTTCTGAATAAGCCCCTTTATTTTCAGCAACATCTTGGAGAGAAGGGCTTAACTCGTTTGTTTTCATGAACATCATGGAGAGGCGAAAAGCGGACATTTTTTCTATATGTGTTTTCAATAACTTGCGGAATTTTCACCGCAATTTTCACTACTTTTTTTTTCACGACCCTCACCATCGCAGAACCAGCTAAATCTTTTAATTTCAATGACATCGATTTCTGCATGGAATTCGCGATTCATCGCTAACCTCTTTTGTTTCTGGTACATCATGGAGATCCCCGTCCTTTTTCCTCCCCCGACTCCCTCATTTCAAGCTAACTATCTTGATTTGAATGGGATAAGGCTTTGTGACATTTTGGCGCTAAACCGCTAACCTCTTTTGTTTCTGTGATATCTTGGAGATCCGCTACGATCGCGCCATCGGGCCATCGGCTCATTTTCGATTTTCGATTGCCGATTTTCGTTTGAGATTTGCCACATTCGGTCGCCAATTTGCGATCTGAGATTTGTGCCTCAGTTCCCCGGATTGCTCTCTGCCTGCCACTCGCCTCCGATTACACACAACTGATTTTGTTATCGGGCCATCTAACACCGACTCCGTGCTCAGCCGATGAGCCGATAGGCCGATTTTGGGAGGCTTGCGCGCGGTCATGTCTGACCCCCCCCAGTATCACCATCGTAGTATATCAACCTACGCTATGAATGTCGAGAGAAATGTGCCAGTGCCAGAGACTACAAGATGTCGTTGCCGCAAGGAATGGCGGATCGCGTAGCCACGGACAGTGCTTACCTGTCCGTGGGCTTTTCCCTTGATAACGGAGGTGAGTAGACGCTCCTGAATCCAGGGCGCCAAGGACTATTGAAGGGGCTGGAAGACAAGCGTTCGCCGAGTTGCAATGATTTCGCCACGGACAAATCGGAGTAGAGGCGCGATCCACCCAGATCGGCGGCGTGCGAATGCCAGTTTGATATGGGGCAACAGAAAAGCCTACGGCCACAAAAGCAGTGACCGTGATGGCTACCCCTACCTCATTGATTTTGCGGCACGCTTGGCAACGCACAAATACCAAAAGCACGGCGAAAACACTGAAATGATACCGATTTGGTACTCGTTTGGCCGCTACCTTGGTGGACGGCTCGCGAGGCGCACCCGTCCCGGTTCCACCACCGTGAAAGCGTCCGAGAGCCGCGCGCCCAGCTTGGCCACTGCTTCAACGACAGACGGCGGCTTGGCCCGGCGCACACGACTCGGGAACCTCACTAGGATAACTCCTGCTGAGGAATGCCCTCGCGCGTACACCAATTCGCCGAAATCGGGGTCTTCCGTAATGAGGATGCGCCCCTCGCCGAACGCGCGCGCCATCACCAGTTCGTCCACTATGCCTTTGGCAACTTCGGCAATCGCGACGACGTCGTGGCCCGCCTCACGCAGAGCGTGAATTACGGGTCCCGCACAGCTCTCGTCGGCCAGGAAATTCATGCTTCGGGATCAGTGCCCAACCGGAGCGTCCGAGAGCAGCACCACTTCCTCGTGGGCCACGCTCGCTGCGCCGTAGGCGATCGCCGCCCGGATGTCCTCGGGCGCCAGGTGCGGATAATCTTCGAGTAGCTCGCCTTCGGTTGCTCCCTCGGCAAGCTTGTGCAAGATCAACTCGACGGTGATTCGCGTCCCCTGAATCACCGGTTTGCCCATCATCACTGTCGGGTTGATCTGGATTCGGTTAGTCGTCATCGCCTTTTCCCCTTACAACCATGCTGAATCAAACAGGATGCGCAAAGCGGTGATTCTGGGCGTAAGTCAAAATCGCCTCGACTCGTTCGGGCGGGATTTCAAACTGTACTGCGATTTCAGCGGCGCTGGCGCCGTAATCGAAGTTATCGACAATGGCGTCGACCGGCATCCGTGTACCACGCAGCACAGGGGCGCCGCTTTGCACTCCCGGCATCACCTCGACGAGCGGGCAGTCCGACCAGTCAAGTTTTTCCATGGCCGCCCTAGCGACCTCCTAATTAACATGATTCCATGTTTTTACCCCAAAAGCCAGAGCAGCGCAATTAAAGCTGCGGGGGCGGTCTGAAATCTCATGCAACTAAATTGCCCTCTCCACCGAATTGACTTTGGTAAGAGAGGTGCCGCGTGGAGGTATCCGTCAGCCGACGGATTCCTCCGCGGATCTTCCCAAATTCGAGCCGCGTTACGATGTTTCTCGTCGCGAACACGAAATGAAAAGCCGCACAGGAACCCAAAAAACGCGCACCTGTGCGCTACCCGCTTTCAATTTGGAGTCTGTGAAACCTGCGCCGCTGCATTAGCAAGCGTAGCGCGGACCGGCGCCTTTGCGGTCCGCGGTTCTTACCGTGCGAAGACCACAAATCTCAACGACCGCGTCACCCACGGTAGATTCGTTCCAAGGGCATGGGAAGAACCGCGGACCGCAAAGGCGGCGGTCCGCGCTACGCCTCTTTGCTCGCCACCAATGGTGAAAATAACTCCCCTCCTGATTCAGGAGGGGTGGCGCGCCGAGCGCCGGGGTGGTTATCTCCTGAAGCCAAAAAAATCAAGTCCCAATCAGCACCACCCCCTACCCCCTCCTCAACTGCGGAGGGGAGCATTTTCATATTCATAACCGGCTCCCCTGCGAACTGCCATCCTGTGGGCCGCCTCACCCATGCGCCCTAACTGCTTTTATCCTGTAACACCCAACTGGGTGACCCAAGTAAGTCATTCCCCTAATTTGGGCAACGAATTACTTCATTCATCCACCTTTCCAACCGCATAGACGCGCATGAGCCTTTGCTCGCCACGAATGATGAAAATAACTCCCTTCCTGATTCAGGGGGGGCCGGCTGGCGCAGAACGTCGTTCTGCGATTCAGATGAATTGAATTGATGCCCGGTTCACTTACAACAACCCACAGCTTTGCCGTGCGCTCAGAAAACCCGGAAACGCGTCGGTCCCCGGTTTCCGCGCGTTCCTGGCGGGAGCGGGACGCGGCCGGGACAGCGGGCGGGACCCCGATTCATCGGGGCAGGCTGCCCTCGCTACGCCCGGGCAAGACGCCCCTGCTACCTTTGCTCAGTTAAACTCCAAGCGGTTAAGCCGGATCAATTCGCCTGGACCTCCTCTAAAAACGAGGCAAAGGTCATCCGTGTCGCGCACATGATTCAGTGTGGCCGTGGGTTTAGATTCGCCCGCGCCCCCAGCCGGCGGCTTCACGGCAAGTTTGGCCAATCGCGGCCCCGCAGGACCCCCGCGCCGGATGTCGATCTCCAGGCCATCCGCATGGATCGATGACGCGCTGATTGACAATCTCGGGCGCTGCCGCAGATTACGGATCTTGGGATAGACCAAATAGCTGCCGTCCCTCAGGTCGCGAACCTGGAAGCGGCCGTCATCTGCTTCTGCTACTCTCGCTTTGACGGCTTGGAAGTAGTCGGTGGCTTCAATGCGGTGGTTCGCGTCATACTGGCCAACCCCGATCGGCGTGAGGCGGATGGGATCGATGTCGCCATTCTCCTTGTAGCGCACATAAGAGATCACCGAATTGCGGAAATACGTGTTGCTCCCGGGTAACGCCTGGTCGTTACAGATGAAGTACCACTGGCCATAAAGCTGGAAGAACGAGCCATGCCGGTCATACCCGAGCCAGTCTTGCGGCGCCCCTTGCGGAGGCGGCGCGTAGGGGCTGGTTCGATTCGTAGGATCAAGAAATTCCGGCGACACCAGCTCAGACTTTATGATGGAGCCTTTGCAGTTGTAAGGCCCGTATAGGGAATCAGACACAGCATAGTAGCAACCCCACGACAGGTAGTATTTACCTCCGCGCCGATGCAGGAACGGCTTATCATCCGTTCGCCCCTTGCCGTAGGGGCCTTCCTTGTTCTCGATTGGAATCAACCTGGGCGCTTCTGCCAGGGATGTCATGTCGTCATGCAAACGCGCCAGGTAGTAATCGAAGGTCCCAAACACAATGAAGCTCGTACCGTCGGGCTCCTGAAAGATGCCGGGGTCGCGCGACTCTGTGGGCACCGATCCTTTGGCGATCAAGGCGTGACCGAGGGGATCCCGCCAGGGACCGGCAGGACTGTCGCCTTCCACCACGCCGATATTTTCTGGCCCCATGGAGAAGTAGAAGTAGTACTTGCCATTGCGCCGCGCCCCATCCGTCGCCCAGCATTGCGTGCTCGGTTTGCCAAAATAGGTCTGCTCCGGCTTGAGGATGCTGACCAATTCCCATTGCACCAGATCGGTGCTGTGCCAGACCCACCAGTCGTTCATGACGAAATCGGTACTTTTGGGCAACGCATCATGCGTTGCGTACATGTAGACGTGGTCATCGTAGACCCGCACCTGAGGGTCGCAGGCGCCACGGCCAGGGATGATCGGATTACCTCGGGCTACCACCATGACGGGCGCCTCCGCCGACGCTCGTGCGAACTTCGGCATAGTTAACCCGAGGCCGGCCCAGCCGGCGGCCTTAAGCGCCGTGCGACGTGAGATGGGCATACCCATTCTCCTTCCTGTCCACTGCTTCAGGCTTGACCGCCCGTGCCACCGCTTCCCCCCCAATGGTGAAACTAACAGATGCCGAGGCACGCCGGCAAGCCGCGGGAAATGCAAAAAGGCCAGCCGGCGCGACCCTGCTGCGGATGGCTGGCGCAGAACGTGGAAGCGATGACCAACGACGCGATGTCGCCGCTGCTTCCGGCCGCGATCGAAGCGACGGAAGAAGCAGTTTACCATTCGATGTTTAAGACGGCGGCGATGACGGGCAACGGACACACGGTCGAGGCACGGCCGGTTGAAAAGACGGTGGAGATCCTTGGAGAACACCGAGGGATCACGTAAGGATTCGCTCACGATGGTTGCACCGTCCGTGTTTCAGGGGAGCCAGACGGGGGTGCGAACCGAAATTTGGGTTCCGATCATGATGGAAGCGCAATTGAACCCGCTGGGCGACCTGCTTCATGACCATCACGAGTTCTGGTTACTTGCGTTTGGACGGTTCAAGCCGGGCGTCGTGCTGGAGCAGGCGCAGGAGGAGATGTGGAACTGCGACGCGGCGATGCGGAAACCTGGGCGGGCAGCGACGAACTCTTGGCCCGCTGTTTCCACTCCATCCCTTCCGATGAAATTCACGACGGATCCAAGTCATAAGGCCACTGCCTAGTCATGGTTCGTTTCCCCAGATGAGATTTATCCTGCCGTGGGGGGTATCCGCAGCAGGGGAAGGATTTTTTCGACTCGGCGAAAACCTTTTTGTCAAATTCTGTGGTTTGTCCGTATCACATTCTTAGCACAGTGAAATCCCCAACCCGCTCGCGACGGAATAGGATAGCTCGCAAGTGATAGGCGCAAAAGTAGAATACTTAGTGAGCACGAGGGGGGCTGAATCTCTGGTCCAATGGCTCTAACCATGCGCTCTGCCGCAGGGGCCTGCCCTTATGTCGCTGAACATAAAGGATATTGGTGGACCTGGGGAGGATCGAACTCCCGACCCCATGGTTGCAAACCGAGCGATCTAATTTGCCAAATCTTGCCGGAGCAGGCGTTTTGTATGCAGATTTAACGGTTTGCGGCAAATGGCGGAAAATAGAATCTCCCCACGGTCGCTCCGAATTTGCGCGATTTTCCGGGTTTTGCCACAACTGCTATCACATTTTTATCACAGTCGTGGCCAGTCTAAACCTCTGAGGAGAACTCCCCAAGCTCGAGCTATGCGCAGACCCAGCTAGGTTCAACCCCACTTCATTTGCTGCTATCGAGCCTTGTCATTTAACTCGCTTCAGTCCGTATTGCCGGCTATCGGACTTACGAAACGCAAGACTAAAAAGCTCGACGCGATCTGCCTCGCGCGCGAGGAGCGTAGAAACGGCAAGCAGGAACTCTCCTACCAAGCTCGCCCTTTCGTCCTTTGTGGTATTCCCCTGCGGCGCCCCCCAATAGGCCAACTCACACATACCCGGCGCAATGGAAAGTTCGCCCTCGATATCGTCGGGCACCCTCGCTTCGGTTTGCCCTTTGGCCAGGACCGCCTCATTCCTGTTTGGATTGCGACTCTCGCTGTACTCCAGAAGAGCCGGTTGGTCCGGTTTGCCTGTCCCTCTCAGATGCTTGACTACTTTGAACTGCCCAAAAACGGTTACCACTACGAAAGGATCGTTCAAGGCTTCCAACGCATCTTTGGCGCTACCATCTTTTTCGGCACGGAAGAGCAGCGCCAGAAAGCCGTCGTGCTAGATTCCGCGCGTTTCCACTTTTTCGACCGCATGCACCTCTGGTACAACCGCGAGCATCCTTCGCCGCGTAACGGCAATGAACTCGAAAATACGATTATGCTGAGCGAGGCCTTCCACAGCGAAATTGACCGTCACAAGATTCCGATCGAACGCAGAGTAGTAGCCGCACTAGCCAATGCGCCCGGCATTCTTGACCTGTATGTCTGGCTGGCCTGGAGAAGTTGGACAATCGAGGCAGGCCGACAGGCTCGCGTGCCTTTATTCGGAAGCATGGGCTTGGACCAGCAATTGGGCTCAAAAGAGTACGGGCGAGAGCGGGATTTCCGCCAGAAACTCGCCAAATGGCTGCGAGAGGTCAAGGCATGGTGGCCCGAATGCCCCGCGGCCGCGTCGCCTGATGGTCGGTTCCTCATTATTTCTTCAGCCAAAAGCTCACCGGCAATCAGCGCCGGGACTGGCGTGTAGGTTCACGAGATCGCCGGCGCCAGCTCCCGGCTGGCGCAATTGCAAATCAGCCTCTGCTGCGACGGACGCTATCTGTCCGATGCTCCTCAATAATGGGCATGGCAAACTTTTGAGGAGAAATCGAGCTTCCCGGACAACCGTCGCCTGCGAAGCGAAAACTCCAATTGCATGAGGACTCTTCGGGTTGATCACTTACCAGCCCAAGACAGGGATCGTGGCCACCGCTAACCGCTCTCCGGCCGAGCCGACCAACCAATGTTTGTACTCAGCACCGAGATCTGTGGTAATAATGCTTTTCCTTACACGGGAGACCCCGACATGGCCGACCCGTCAAGAGGCGAGGCGAATATGGCGATTGCGAAGAATGGGCTACCTATTAGTAGCTTGTCAGAGTGGAGCAAGCGAGCGGGCCCCAAAAGCAAGGACCACTGGCGGGAGGATCGAAGTGCTATGGAGGTGGCGAGGTCTTGGTTAGCCGTCACTAGTCCTGCGCTACCGGTGGAAGTTGCCGCCGTGCTTGCAAGTCATTCGGCATTCGGCGTTGTGAATCAGTGGGAGGCCGAACCTGAAGCTCGACTCTCCTTCGATGCTTTTCGGGGTGAACCGTGCAACACAGACCTAATTGTCTATGCGCGGGACCATTTCGGGGATTTCGTTATCGCCGTAGAGGCCAAGGCCGATGAACCGTTCAGCGAGACCGTCGCCGACGCACTCGCAGCGGCGGTTGAGCGCAAACTCGGGAACCCCCGATCCAATGGAGTGGCGCGCATTGAGCAACTTGCCCTGGCACTCTTGGGCGCCCGCCGAAAAGGAGAGCCCGAGCTCGGAAAGCTACGCTACCAGCTTCTCACGGCCACCGCAGGGGCGCTTCGGGCTGGAGAAGCGTGTGGCGCCAAGAGGGTGGTCCTTCTCGTCCAGGAGTTCTGGACTCGCCTTACGGCTGACGCAAAGCACGCTGCGAATGCCGTCGACCTCAACCGTTTCGTCAGCCGCATTTCGCACGGAATCGTATCGACCGTGAAGCCTGGCGTCCTACACGGACCCTTCAAGGTTCACGGTACCCCTCTACTCTCCTTCTCGCCGCTGTTGTTCGTAGGGATAGCTCACATCGACTTACGGAGCAGGAGTGCCAAACATGATCTACAGAAGTGGGCGGATTCAACGTTGGGCCGCCCGGGCCGAAATCTCACCGTTTAACCTCAAAGGAACCACCTTACCTGTCCGCCGAGAATGGGAATCAACATTTGTGCGAATCCATGGGTATTTCGCGTGTTTTCCACGACAGTTTAGTCGCAGGGCGCCGATCCATTAGTTTCAATTGTTTACAATCTCTATCCACGACACTTTAGTCGCGCCTCATTCGACAGTTTGGTCGCGCGGGCACGACAGCTTAGTCGCGCATAATCGCATTAACCTTATCATTTTCATATATTTAGGAACAACCCCTGTATTTCCTGTAGATAAGATCCTGTAGAAATAGGAACCTGTAGTAGGCAATCGCAACCTGTGGAAAAATTACGAGCAAGCTTTCACAGCGCGCGCTGCTGCGCAGCGGGAGAGGGGCAGAGCGAACTGGGCTCGTTGAGCGAGCGCGATCGAGGCTGGGGGCGAAAGGCATCACCGCCTGCCTAGAAAGTCGGGGTACAATCGAAAACGCCCAAGCGATCGCGGCCCACGAGTCGCCTCGCACCACGAAGCTCTTTGACCGCACGAGCAACGAGATCACGCTGGACGAAGTAGAGAGGATTGCGATTTAGGTCATACATCATGCCAGACCAGAAGACAATGCCCGATAATGCAAAAGCAGGCGACAACTTCGAACGCCTTCTTAAACACCTGCAGGCAGATTCCCTGGCTGCGCGGCTCGTTGAGGCCCACCACGCAGCCAATGCAGGCGACCGGTTGAATTCAATGACGGCAGCTCTCAAATCCTACCTTGAACAGGTGAAAAACGTCATTGAAAACACCAAGGCTTAGATCACTGTCAATCAAGGGCTTCCGTTCCTTTGGTCCCGTTGAACAGACCCTCAGTCTGCCGACGGACATCTCTGTTGTCTGGAGTCCCAACAGCAAAGGCAAGACGAGTCTCGCCGAGGCCGTCGAGTTCCTACTTACGGGACACATTTCCCGGCGCCAGATTTTGGCAAGTGCCCAAGATGAGTTTGCCGACGCACTACGCAACGCCCATCTTTCGCCTGGCCAGGAAGTCTACGTCGCCGCCCGGATCATTCTGGCTGACGGCAAGGACCATGAAGTCAAACGAATTCTCACAGCCGACTACGCCAAGAGAGAGTATTGCCAATCTCTCCTTCAAATCGACGGTGTACCAGCCGCTGAGACCGACATCCCAGCCCTTGGCATTGTTCTATCGCAACCTCCACTCGAAGCGCCCGTCCTCACACAGCACACGCTCAGCTATATCTTCTCCGTCCGACCGCAGGACCGTGCCACCTACTTTAAAACCCTGCTCGAAGTTACCGACCTTGAGAGCCTCCGCACCGACGTAGCATCTCTTGCTGACGAATTGAAACCCCAGGACGATCGGTTGCTCAGGAAATTCGCCACCTGTTTAACTGTTAAGGCACTAAATGTGGTACTTAGCGGCGTAGAAACTGCCATCCCTAACCTTGCAACACTCGCGGCCACGATCTCCGCCGCTGCAAAGGCCCTCATCACCGATGCCGGTGAGCAAGCTCCCGAAGCCCCGCCCGAACGTCTTGCGGCGATCGAACGCATCCTAGCCCAGCGCAGGAGCAAGACCTTTCCTGTCGGTTACTTTCAGCGTAATAATCTCCAAAGTTGGAACCCACCGCCGCAAGATGTGTGGACCCGCCTCACTACCTATCTCGACGAACGCGACAAGGTTGATCAGCAGACGCGCCAGCTCATTGCAGTGTTCGACCAAGCTCTCAAGCTCCCGGCTATCGCTGGCATTACCGCCCCAGTTGATTGTCCTCTGTGTGGCACAGAAACAGCACTTACGCCCGACCGCGTAAGGCTCATCCGCCAGCACGTCGAAAGCGTAAATGACTTTAAGAAAGCTGAATCGGCTTCGAAATCAGCTTTCGCACAACTTTCTGCTTCGGTCGCGAGTCTAGAGACTGCCGCAGCCGACGCGATTCCCCAATATCTGAAAATGCTCCCAGGTCAGCGCCGTCAGTCAGGCTTCACCCTCGCCCGTCTTCGGCACCTCCTTGCGGACCGCGCCGGCATCCTCGTCGACCCCTGGCTCGCCCAAGTCAGACCGCTCACTCGAGCCAGCCTCGACCTACTCCATGCGGCGCAACGAGCCCATGTCGTCCTCGAGAAGCAGATGGAAACGATGCCGGATCCCGTGAAGCTGAGTGCCACATTTGCCGAACTCAATACCCTTCACGCGACCTTAAACGCAGCCATTCGTGCCTACCAAGCACTGGAGCAGTTACTCCGGACAGCCCTCAACGAAGTCCTCGATGCACAGTCGGACACTGCCGGGTGGCAAGATTTTGTCGATATTGCGCAACACCAGGACGCTCTTCGCACCGCTCTAATTGAGCGTTCGGCACGAGCCGTTCTTCGATCGCTCCTTGACGATGCCCTCAAGCAGATCGACCACGCCAAAGAGCAAGTTCTCGATGACAAATTCTCCGATTATAGCGCCACTATTCAGGCGTGGTGGGAACGTCTGCGGCCCGACGAACCGACTTTTTTCTCAGCAGTCAAGCCGCGCAAGGGCGCGCGTCGAACGATCGATTTCAAGGCGGGGCTTTCGCATTACCCTGACCGTTCGGCCGCCAAAGTGCGCGACGTAATCGCCATTTTTAGCCAGTCCCAGCTTCACTGCCTCGGGCTGGCGCTCTTTCTAGCCCGCGCCCAGCATGAAGCCACCGGCTTCATCATCCTTGACGACCCGGTGCTTTCCAGTGACGAGGACTACCGGGTACATTTTAATTCGACGGTACTCACCGAACTTCTCAAAGTGCCCATGCAAGTTGTCGTCTTGACCCAGGACCACAACACATGGGCGGAACTTGAAACCCGATACCGACACGTCGCAATTTCCACGGCCCAGCTATACATCGACACTCCTCTTCAAGGCACTATCATCGAAAACACGAGCGATACCCTCCTTGCCAAGATCAACCGCGCTGCTTGCCTAGCTCGCGGCGGGCACCCCGACTCGCGGAAGGAGTGTGGAATTCAACTGCGCGACGCTGGCGAGCGGTTCTGCAAGGACATACTCATAAAGGCTTGCCACGATAAAGGCGACACGACGGCCGTCCTTGGCGACTACGACGGCAAGATGCTGGAATGGTTATGTCCGCGTGTCGATCCACTGTTGGACCGGGACCCGTCCCATCCCGGCAAGCTCGAAGTATTCAGAAGAACTGTCAATCGCGCCTGTCACGACAACACACCACCAGGCCCTGACGAGATGAAACAGGCCTGTGGCGAAATCCGTCGCTTCGTGAAAGACTACCTCGGCCGCTAGATCGGAAAGCCCCGGAGCACGAGCGATCGCGGCCCACGAGTCGCCAGTGACTACTAAGGTCTATGACCGCACAAATCACGAAATAACGCTGAACGAAGTGGAGAGAATCGCAAATTAATTCCAAGCCAACGTAGGGCCTACGTATGCAAATACCCCCTCAACTAGATGAGATAGTCAACGGTCAGCGAGGGATTCTTCGCGGCATAGAAATATGTTTGGAAAATCAGTGCCTCGTTTCCGGTGTTGCACTAATCTTCTCCGCGATCGACTCATTAGCTGCATTGACACGATCGGTGCAAGACTCCGACACCTCGCGGGGGGTGTTCATTGATTGGGTAGAGAGGTTTTTCCCCTCCCCATCAGGATTAGCCTGTAATGCGTTAGATTTATACGCCGCGCGGTGTGGCGTCCTCCATACCTATAGCCCAGAATCGAGACTCCGGCGAGACGGATCCGCGAGGCCACTCATATACCAATGGCACGGAGGTCCCGCTCCGGACCCCAATGTCCTGATTCCACCGCGAGCGATCACTGTGGAAATTGAGACACTCCACGAGGCATTCATATCTGCCGTGCACGAGTTTCTATCAGCCGTGGATACGGACAGCGAGACCCGGAGGCGGGTGACGCATCATCTCCCGGACCTTCTTTGCTACAGGCCATGGCCGCCTCTAGGGGCCTCGTTGGATGGAGGAATTTAGAGTGCATCCTGACGTTTATTCTCACGCCAGTCTTCCAAGTGCAGACTTCTAGGCCTTCCGGCTGGAGGGCTTGCCGACGACACGCGAGGTTGGGTTGGCCTTTATTTGTTGCCCCCCAAGGAGTTATATTACCCTCTCGGGATTAATTCCCATTCGGAAATCCCGCATGGCCGATAGTACTGCAAGGAGCAGCATATGCCAGACCGCCCAACGACCCCGCGTGACCAGCCCTCTCTGGACGAAATCGTAGGTCAAAGTGCTGTGGTGATCGCCCAGCAGATTCAGAGCGCGGCGAGCTGGGCGAAATCGGAGATGGATCTTCAGATTGAAGTCGCTGGGATTTTGAAGGACTTTGCCCGGCAAGCCAAAATCAGCCTTTCGGATGGCCATCACAACATCACCGTCGCCACCGGACGCCCCGATTCCGTGTATGGCAGCGTGATTGTGGAATACAAGGAGCCCGGCAATCTTTCGCCTAAAAAGGACGCGGCGAACAACAAGAAGGTGATTGATCAGCTCAAGCAACGCTTTTACGACATGCGCCAGGAAGAAAACCGCCAATGGAATAGCATGTTCGGCGTCGGGACGGACGGGAAGTACTTCATCTTTCTCCGTTTCCGCGACGACAAGTGGACGGACCAGGAACCCATGCCGGTCGACAGGCGCTCGACCGAACGCTTCCTGCGAGCGCTATATAATTTAGGACAAAAGGGAAGACCGTATCAGCCGGAGTACCTTCAAGGCGATTTTGGGTCAGATAGTAGCCTAGCACAAAATGGTGTGCGCGTACTGTACGAGGAGATATTAGCCACCGCGAACCCCAAAGCACAAACATTTTTCAAACAATGGAAGATTCTCTTCGGGGAAGTTTGCGGCTACGACGTTGACGACCTCTCGGACAAGCTCAAGAAGCTAGCCGAGTTTTACACTGTGAAGGGAAAACCCCAGCCTGCCCCACTCCTCTTCGCTGTCCACACTTATTACGCCCTTCTCATTAAACTGCTGGCTGCAGACATCGTCAGTTCTCATAGCAACATGATGACTCGTCAAGTCGAGAAGCTGCTCAACGCGGCGACCTCTTCGAAACTAAAGCGCGAGCTTGAGAAATTGGAAAAGGGCGGAATTTTCAGCACCGCCCTTGATATCACAAACTTCTTGGAGGGGGACCTCTTTTCGTGGTACCTCGCGGCCTGGAGCAACGGGATTGAGGATTTAGTCTGGAAAATGATCGGAAAATTAGACGAATACAATCCGCTCACTGTGTCTGAAGACCCTGCTCAGTCCCGCGATTTGCTCAAGAAACTTTACCAGCATTTGTTTCCGGGAGCGGTCCGCCATGATCTTGGGGAGTACTACACCCCGGATTGGCTGGCCGACCATGTCTTGAACGAGATCGGCTACGATGGCAATCCGGACAAGCGCATCCTTGATCCTGCCTGCGGCTCGGGGACATTTCTAGTGATGGCTATTGACCGTATTCGTCGGTGGTACGACCTGAATCGAGAGAACTGTGCTTTCGGCGAGGGCGAATTGCTCAAGAAGATCTTGGCCAATGTCGTCGGTTTTGATTTGAACCCGCTGGCGATAATGGCTGCACGGACCAACTATTTAGTGGCGATCAAGGATCTCATTCGCCATGTTGACGGAGTCGAGATTCCCGTATACCTTTGCGACTCGATCATGACGCCAGCAGAATATGGCGGTCTGTTTGCGGGCGGCCCTGGCGCTGTGGCTGAAGTCCCGTGCAGTGCGATGAAACCGCCGTACCTCTTAGTGCCAAGGGAGATCGCAAGCAGTCCAAAGGATGTGGCGAAGTACGCGGACGTGCTTGAGAAGTGCGTCAAGATGAGCGCTGCCCCTGATGAATTCCTGTCCCGTTGCCGCGACGAGGGGTTAGAGATCACTGCCACTGCATCGCACGAGCGCCTCTATCAGGAACTCATCCAACTTGAGCACGACCCGAACGGGAGCAGAAACGGCATCTGGGCAAAGATTATCAAAAATAATTTCGCGCCACTTTTCGAGGGTGCAGAGTCGTTTGACTTCATTGTCGGTAATCCGCCTTGGATAAACTGGGAAGGGTTGCCAACCGAGTATCGCTTAGCCTCTCAGCGAGTTTGGAAGAAATATTCGCTAACAGGCGGAATTCCAATCAAAAAGCGTCAGGCTAGCTCTAAGGCAAAAACTGATATTTCAATATTAATGACCTACGTTTCGTGTGACGCTTATCTCAAGCAGGGCGGATCACTGGGCTTCGTAATTACGCGAACTGTATTTCAGTCAGAGATCGGCGGGTGGCACTTCCGGGCCTTTAGTCTCCCGAACGGGAGCAATCTCAAAGTCTTACGTGTTGATGATCTCGACCGCCTAAAGCCTTTTCGAGGAAGGGCGGCCAACGTGACCGCTTCGGTAATCTTGCGGAAAGGCGCGAAGACAAACTATCCCGTCAAATACGTGAGATGGGAGCCCACGGTTAGAGGTATTGGGGACGAGGACCACACCTTCAATGAAGTTAAGGCCGGTTCTCGTCGATTAGCGTGGGTTGCTTATCCGGTCAGGAAAGAATGGCTACAATCTTCATGGCTCGTCGGACCAGACAAGTGCATCGAGATCTTACGTACAATTATCGGTATCTCGCCATACGCATCATTAGCTAGGGAAGGTATCAATACACGGGGAGCCAATGGAGTGTACTTTGTCGACGTAATTCAAGCGAGCAATTCCGTCCTCGTGAGAAACCGCTCACATGATGGCGACGAGGACGAACGGGTTCCGACCGTTGAGCGGCGAGTTGAAAGTGACTACGTTTTCCCTTTATTGAGAGGGCGTGACGTCGGCAAGTGGTTTGCCTCGGCAAGCGGGGCAGTAGTACTACCCCACGACCCAGCTAACCCAGTAGATCCGATTCCCTTTAATCAATTGGGTAAGAAGGTGCAAGGCTTCCTCTTCGAATTCAAGGAGAAACTTCAAAACCGTAAGAAGTTCAGGAACTTTGACCCTTCTGGAACGAATTGGCACGGCCTATATAGCGTTCTCGCTGCCACGTTCTCACCGTATAAAGTTGTATGGAAGGAAATGGCCAGCGGTTCAGTGGCGAGTGTCGTGTCTGCAAGTAGCATTGCGTCGGGCGCATCCAAGACGGTCGTAATACCCGACCATAAGCTAATGATCATCCCTGCGAAAACACTTAAAGAGGCACACTTCATGGCGGCCGTTTTGAACTCAAGTATCGCCCGATACATCGTGCTTTCGTTCGCGATTTCGACAGGAATATCGACCCACATCCTAGACAAGCTTCCGATTCCCCGATTTGATGACGCTGATCGGTTGCACAGAATACTTGCGCGACTCTCAGTATGTTGTCATAAATATGTTAAAGACGGTGACGAACGAAAGGCGCATAAAGCGGAGACGATGATCGATCAGTCAGTGGCAAAGCTTTGGGGGATATCCAGGGAGCAATTGAAGACGCTGGTTGAAACATTGCAGCAAGTAGGTAACCCAGAGGAAGATTAGAACCGCAAAATCCGCCCCGGCAGGAGTATCTTTGGGTCTGTGGCCAACATAGATAGGATCGACAACACGAGGCTGACAATTGAACCGGGCACGCACGTCCGGAGCCTGAACTCCATCTATCGCGGGTACGGTGTCGGCAAGGTCCAGAAGGTCAGGGACGCTCTCTGCAAGGTTGAATTCAGCCCGTCAGCATTTTCCCTCCCGCCCTTCCGCTCGCAGAACTTCATTCTTAACCTCGACGAAGTGGAGATTTGCCCCACGCCGCTGGAACGGGCGAAGGCGGGCCATTGGGACGAAGCCTGGAAATTCGACCTGCGGCAGATGGCGGCGCGCTTCCTCACGCTGAACAAAGGCGGCCAGCTCTCCAATGCCCGCACGGAAATCCTGCCTCACCAAATCTTTACTGCCTTTACGGTGGTTTCCGGTCCCCGGCGGCGCTTTATGCTGGCTGACGAAGTGGGCCTGGGAAAAACCATTGAAGCGGGCATGGTGTGGCAGGCACTCTCGCAGCGAGGCTACGCCAATCGCACCCTCATCGTCACGCCCGCTGGTCTTACCCGGCAATGGCAGGAAGAGTTAGAGGAAAAATTCCAGGCCCGTTTTGAGATTTTCGGCCGGGACTTCACCGCCACGAATCCACGAACCTGGGACTTGCGTGCCTCGGCCATCGCTTCGCTCGACCGGCTGAAGCGCAAAGAGCACAAGCGCGTGCTGCTGGAAAACCGCAAATGGGACCTGATCATCTTTGACGAAGCCCACAAGCTGAGCGCCAAGGAGTATGGTAAGAAGACGGACAAGACCCACAACTACCTGCTCGCCGAGGCCTTGCGTGACTACACGGACGCGCTGTTGTTGTTGACGGCCACGCCCCACGCGGGCGATCCAGACCACAGCCGCTTCATTAATCTAGTGAGACTGCTGGAATCCAAGGTGGACTTCTCACCCTTGATTGACCAGCCGCTCTTCCGCGAATTGGACGCCGTGCCCTATTCCAAGCTGGTGCTCCGCACACCCAAGCTCAAGGTGACCGACGCGGAAGGAAAGGTGGTCTTTAAGGGACGGATGACCCATGCCCTGCCCTTCGCGATGTATCCCGATGAGAAGGAATTCTACAGCGCGGTGGAAGACTACATCCGCACGGGCTACAACTCAATTGAGCAGATTGCCGACCCGATGCACAAGCGGGCCGTGGGATTCATCCTGACAACATTCCAGAAGTTAAACGCCAGTTCCTTCCGGGCCATCAAGGCGGCGCTGGAAGGACGCCTCGCGCGCCTGGAGAAAAAGGTGGAAGAGCTGCCGGAAGAGGAGGCGGAAGATCGCGACGATCGGTTCGAGGGCGAAAATGAGGAAAAGGATGCGGTGCTGAAGTCCGACCGCGAAATCCTGAAGGACGAAATCAAGCAGCTCCGTAAGCTACTGGCAATTCCGGTAACGCGGGAGAGGAAAATCGACAGCCTGCGCGACCTGCTGAAGAAGATTGATACGGAAACCCCGAACGCCAAGGTGCTGATCTTCACCGAATACCGCCGCACTCAGGAATTCTTGAAAGAACGCCTGGAAAAATGGTACGGCGCCAACACCGTAGCGCTGATTAACGGCAGCATGGAACTGGAGGGTAAGTCGCCGGAAGCGGAGAGCAAGCGCCGCAGCCAGCGAGTCTTCCGCGAAGAGCCGTCGGTGCGGTTCCTGGTTTCAACCGAAGCGGGTGGTGAAGGAATCAACCTGCAGTTTTGCCACATCGTGGTGAATTACGACCTGCCCTGGAACCCCATGCGTTACGAGCAGCGCGTAGGGCGCGTTTACCGCTACGGTCAGGATAAAGTGGTCAGATTTACAACCTCCGTGCCCGCGATACGGTGGAGGAGACCGTGCGCTCCTACTTCGAGGCCCGTTTGCGAGTGGCGGCGCAGGCCCTGCAACAGGTGACCGGCGAAAATCCTGAGGAATTAATCGCCAGCCTGAACTGGCAACTGGAAATCGAGCCGGACGAAATCTATAAGCGGGCTCTGGTGGATGGGACTCTGAACAAACAGACAAAAGAGGAAATCCAGGAGGCCGTAAAGCGGGCTCAAAAGGCGTTTGAGATTGCCACCCAGAGCCTCTTTAAGGATGTTTCAAGCTATAGCTTTGACAGTTACCAAAAAGCGCTGGCCAGTCCCGTGAGCTTGAAAGATCTGGAAGACTTTACGCTGAAGTTTCTGGCCCGCGAACGGCGGCAGGTGCAGCGCAAAGACGGTTTCTACGAATTCCTAACGCCGGAAGAGATGAAAGGGAACGGCCTGGATGAGCGTTATCGGAGGGCCACGTTTGACCGCGCAACGGCCATCCGTGATTCCCAGGCGGATTTTCTGGCGCTCGGGCACCCGTTCATTGACGCCATGCTGCGCAGGGTGGGAGATTACAGTTTCGGCGGGCACACGACAGTTCGAATGATCCCTAAGAACGGGATGGATTCCAAAGTCCCCATGGCAGGCTACCAGTTCAATTTCATGGTCCGCTCGCGAGTCCAACGCGAAGACGGGGATGAATACCTCTTTGATTTGCACACCGTGGTTGTGCTGCCTGACGGAAGCATCAACGCAGAGCTTTCCTCATTGGCTGCCAGTAGCTATAGCGAAAACGAGCCTGTCGCGCCACAAGCCGAGAGAGCCTTGGATTCCCTCGGCAAAATGGATGTCGAGGAAGCCTTTCAGAATGCCAAGGCCCACGTTGAACAGAACGCCCAGCTTTGGGATTGGGATGAAGACGTGGAGCTGATAGGAGTGACGAAAACAATAGCTCTTCCGAATGGCTGAAGCCTGTGCCACATCTCCTCAAGACAGCCCCAAGTTCAGGACCTCCCTTTTCCCAAGCCGCTTTAAGTATTTCCCTTTTCATTTCATAATGTTAATACACCTATAGATTACAGCCATGCACCCGCTCCCCATCGGCAAAACAGACGATGCTTTCGATTCCGACCGTGTTCCCTCACCATCCCGCCTGACGCGTGCCGGAAGCATATTGCCGTTTTCGGAGGAGGAAAAAGCGGAGAGGGCAAAAGCACCCTCCTCCGCAACATGATTTCTTGGGACATCGAAAATGGCGCCGGCGTTGCCGTTGAAGATCCTCACGGAGGACTGGTGGACGAGATTCTTCGATGTAATCTCCCGCCATCGCACCAACGACGTGATCTACTTCAATCCAAAAGACCACACCAGGGCGATGGGTTTAAACATCTTTGACCAGGGCGACGTCCACAAGCGGGCGCTACTCGTTTCATACCTGATTTCGATCTTCAAGGCGCTTTGGGGCGACAGTCGGGGGCCACCGATGGAGGATATTCTGTGCAATGCGGCTTTTTCACTCAGAGAACAGCCGCAGCCTGTTTCGCTTCTTGCCATCCCCCGGCTTTTCAATGATCCGAACTACGGACTCCTTGAAACTGCTAGTTGTTTGTTCTGAGTCAGACAGAGTCGCGTCTCCGAACCACACGGATGTATAATGCCAAGCCAAGCTTCGTTCGCGTCAGCACTTCTAGCGGACGCCTTTGAGGCGGCCCCAAGCATCAAGCCACACGCTTCTGGGCGGTGTCAAACTCTCTAAAGGAATAATAATGGCACATTCAAAATATCTCTCGGCATTGAATACCGATCAGCGACAACAACTGGAGCGCCGACTGCACATACGCCAAGGAGGTCGATGCTTCATCGATGATGAAATCATTGATCTCGTCCTCCACAAAGGCCAACTCGACATTGATCATATCGATCCGCTGATAAAGGACGGATTGGACTCTGAAAATAATTTCGCGCTAACCCACGCCCACTGCAACCGTAGCAAGGGCGCTTCAAACCTTGAGGTTGCCCGACGTCTTGCTGAGTTTGAGAAGCTGCAGGAGCAAGCCAAAAAGCACGGTCAACGTGGCGCAAATCTCGGTGATTTGCTTGAAAAGCACGGGGGAGCAAAGTCGTTGCTGCGCCTCCGGCGAGTGGATGACCGAGTAGAATTGTCGTTCGGCGAAGTTGGCGACAACAAAATCCGTACTTTTCCTCTCCTGCACGACAAGCTCAGCGGAATGGACACATTCTTCGCATCCGTGCCCCTGGAATACTTGCACCATGATGATCGGATCAATCCACGACCCATTGGCACGAGCATCCGCGGACTCATCGAGGAATTTTTCTCCAAGAATCCCCAGCTTCACGTCGGACTGGCATGGTGGGCGCCTCAGGAAGACGGCGCCGGACCTGTCAAAGTCTTCGATGGCCAACATAAAGCCGCGGCACAAATTCTCCTCGGAATCAAGGAACTTCCGATTCGTATCTTTGTCGAACCCGACATTAACGTATTATTGGATGCAAACACCAATGCCGGAGGCAAACTCCGTCAAGTCGCCTTTGATATTGCGATCATGCGGCATTTGGGAAGCACATTGTATCTAGAGCGTATCAATCAGTATCGAAAGATGCGAGGGCTGGCGGCCGACGACTACTCCTTCTCAGAGGAGGATCTTGTCAAATTCTTCAGAGGCGAGAGCCGAGAAATGGCGCGTTACATCGTTGACAGCCAGCGTGACGCCGCGACGCATGACTCTTCTAACAAACTCCTAGAGTTCGTAGAGTGGGCCGGGAAAGGGGCCGACCGTCCTCTTGCGTACAATTCCATTGAGCGTTCGTTCTTCAAAGAATTCCTTTACAAGAAGGCTCTGGACTCACCTATTGATGAAGGATACGAGCAAGGCAGAAATCCGCGCGTTCTGGAGCGTGAGCAGCTCATCAAATTGATGAACATCTTCGCTGACGTTTTCTTCGTTAACTCGTGGGACCCCGAAATCGGTGGCAACAAGATAGAAAGTAAGGTCCAGCGCGGTGAAACGATCCCAGCACCGCATCTACGGGGCTGGCGAGTCGCGCGTGAAGAGGTCCTATCGAACATCCTGGCCTGGGTACGGTTGGTAATTGAGTACCATTACGCCTTTAATGCTCAAATGTTGGACAAGGAGCGCCTCCTGCATCAGCCACTGCCAGATACCCTTTGGGATCGAATTACAAAATTCCTCCAAAGCGTCGCCGCGTTGCCCTGCTGGATCGACAAGCAGTTGAGCACAACAGTGTTTGGACCGAAGCAGAATCTCGATTATTGGGAGAAAGTCTTCAAAACAGGAAAAACGCCCTCGGGCATCCAAATTCTCGCCCGCCCACTTGATTTGAACCAGATGATTCAGGGGCCGAAAGCTGGAGGCCAGTGATGGCGAATGTTCCAAACAAGCGGGCAGTTTCTGCAGCCATCCGGTCCGCTCGCCGGGCGCTCAAGCAGACGATCACCGAAGTCAATCAGTCAGCCGCCGATCTGGCAAAGAAGGGAGCTTACGAGCGAGCGGAAGCAGCGATGGCCAAAGGCCGTGAATTAATAGGATTTCTCGAGGAAGTCGCTGGCATAGAGCAGAAATGGAACCAGGTCTGCGGGTCAGGCCAGGAGCAAAAACGCGGATCGGGCGACGTTTCTCTTGCGGCGTGGCAGTACTATATTCCGATCGTGCGAACCCTAGTAGCATTGGGCGGAAAAGCATCGTTGAACGATCTCGAAGCCGAGTTCCTTCAAAAGATGGAACCTGATCTCCGAGTCGACGACCGTTCGCACATGGCCCCCGGCATGGAGCGCTGGCAGGTGATGATTCGCCGGGCGCGCAAACACATGGTCAAAGAGGGCTGGGTTGTGAGCAAAAGCAGCAAGTTATGGGAGGTTACTACGGCTGGCAGGCTCGTTGCAGAAAAGCAAGGCGATTAAGCATGGCCAATAGAAACGTTTCCTAAATCCAGCTTCGAAGGGATTGGGTGTCGCGCGTAAGCAGGCCAATAGACCCGAGAAAAAGCAGTTCTCAAGAGTGCCGTGATAACCAGATTCTTTGCACCGATCCCCCGAAATCAATTCAGATCTGTCCTTAGATTATCCACTACCCGCACTAACAATAGCCCCAAACGCTAAAGTCTGTTAGCCCCTGAGTCTCGGGGGAACTGGCCCTTCCTTTCCCTACTGTCGAGCTTGATTTCTTCGATCACTTCTCTTTTCTGACGCCCCTTCTTCTCGCGGGCACGGCAGGCGGGCGAATACCTGTGCGCCTTGCGGACGCAGGCTCGGCTTCCGGCTTCGCCGTCCCTCCGGGTTGCGGTTCCCCCGAATAAATCAGCCGAAACCAGCGAGATTTTTTCGGTTCCCCCACAAAAACCGCCGACAGGAGCCCACGCCCCCTGCCCTCGGATGCGCCGCGAGAAGCGGAGCAGAAAAGGAGAAAAACATCATGACCGAAGAAATCAAAAACCAGCCGACAGCACGGGAGCCGAGTGTTGCAGTTCCCTCAAGCCCGCAGGGCACACAGACAGCGCGCGCTATGGCGCTGAGAGGGCCGCGATGAAACCTATGGTTTCATGGGCGGCGTTGCTTGATGAGGCTGTAAAAAAGGCCGGGTACATTCACAAAGCGTACAGCCGATTCTGAAGCTACTCCATCGGCAATCAACTGTTAGCCCTGTTTCAGATTCTAGCGAGAGGGGCGCAGCCAGGCCCTCTGGCTACTTTCAATAAGTGGAAAGAACTTGGCCGCCATGTCAAAAAAGGCGAGCGGGCGCTCATGCTCTGCATCCCGGTGCCCTACAAAAGAACAAAAACCATGAAGAATGACGACGGCACCGAGCAGGAAAAAGATTGCACCTTCACACATTTTCTTCTCCAGAGCCGCTGGTTCACTCTCCATCAGACCGAAGGCGCGGAATACCAGACCACTTCGCTTCCAGATTGGAACGAACAGAGGGCCCTGGAAACCCTAAAGATCGAGCGTATTCCGTTCGAAGACCTCGATGGCAACACTCAGGGCTACGCGAAGAGGGGCCGGAAAGTTGCCGTCAACCCGATTGCAGCTTCCCCCAGTAAAACCCTTCTCCATGAGCTCGGCCATCAACTGCTCGGCCATTGCGATCAAGCCGACCTTGCCGATACCGAAGTGACCCCGCGCGATATCCGCGAGATGGAAGCGGAAGCCGTAGCGCTGCTCTGTTGCGAATCGCTGGGATTGCCGGGCGCGGATTACAGCCGCGGCTAGCATGGCGATCCTTGCCCACGCCACGCTCTTCTCTCGACAAAATGAACCCTTTTGTAGAGCGCCCCTCGGGCATCCCTCGTGTTTCACAAGGGGGTAGATGCACGCGAGCATCGCGCCGTCAATAAGGCTAAATTTTTAAACATTGCCCGAAGCCGGACGAATCTTGGTGTTTCGCTGTTTCAATTCTCTGATTTAAAACTGTCACTGGCTTGCTCAGACTTCTTCTCCGGTTCCGACGCGTGGGCGGGGACGAGCATTCCCGAATCAATCAAATCTCCAAGGGTCAATTTGTGTTCGTAGCGCTGAACTGCTTCCTCGATAATGCGAAATTTGTCGGCTCCGGCGAACCGCTTGAAATATGTCCTTAGGATAGGGTTAGCCTTGAATGTTTCGCTGAAGAAGCCCAAAGGGCTTTTGAAAATGGCCAGTGGATACGACTCGCCAGCACGCAGCCTATGGAACCATTCGTACAGCCAAGTGAGTATTGTGCCTTCGGGCAGCTCGTAGAAAATAGCACGGTTTTCCTTCATGTAAGACTCGCCATCAAAGGTGAACAGATTTTGCAGTACGCTAAGACCCCGAGCGCGTGGACCGCCTGGTGGTGGTGCTGAGGATACGGCGCGAACCATTGAATCCAACTGAATGAAAGACTCGGCCAGCTCAGAGTACACGAGTCGCCTCATTTTGCTTTGTTCCCGCCTGTCGCTCAACCTACCTTGGAGCAACTGACTGACGTATGCCGTCGCCAGACCGGCCACAAAGGATGTAATGGTCTTAGTCCACTCTAACCAGGGGGACGGCCTCTTCGTACTCATTGCATCTGCAACCCGGGTCAATTGCTTCAGCAGCTCACCGGTCGGATCCGAAAACATGGACGACACCTCAAATCCCGATCCTCTCGACTTCCCCCACGCTCACATCATCGTTGCGCCGATCATAGAGGCCCGTCGTTTTCGAGTTCGAGTGACCGGCCATTTTTTGTGCAACCTCGATGCGTCCCCCATTGGTGAGGTAATCCGTAATTCCTGTGGCGCGGAAAGTATGGCAGCCTATAGCGGTTTCAATTCCCGCATCTGAAGCACGGCGGCGTACCATGCACCAGACATCTTTGCGCGTCATCGCAGACGCCGTCAGTTTTTTCGTCTTGCGGATCGCAGAGCGGAACAGCGGCCCCTTGCGCTCACCACCTATCCCCGCCGCTTCGATATAGGCGTCAAGATACGCTTCCAGCTTGTGGTGGCATGGCATTTCACTCAGCTTACCGTTTTTTTCGCGCAGCCGTAGCCACCAGCGTTTTTTCTGCGGAAAGTAATCCTCGACGGCAAGGCGCACGACTGCGCTCACCCGCGCAAAGGAGTAAGTCATCACGGCGATGATGGCGCGGTCGCGCAGCCCGACGACCGTTGAAACGTCCATCCCACCGAGCAGCGCGCTTGCTTCTTCGGAGGACAGCACCGGCGTTACACCCTTGCTGACCGAGAAGCGCGGCCCCCGGACCGCGTGCGCCGGATTAGACGGCACCACCTGGCCGGTGACCAGCCAGTCAAAGAGCATCCGAATGCAGGCCAGGTGTTGCTTGACCGTGGGAGCCGCCAGCCTGCCCTGCAATTGCTCAACATAGGCCGCCACATGCACCGGCAGCACTTCGGCAAGGCTGCCAATGCCCTGCCCGTCGCACCAGCGCAGGAAGGCTCCGGCAGCCCGCCCGTAAGCGGCCCGCGTGTTGGGATTGCGAATGTTGACGGTGAAGAATTCGAGGAAGCGCCGCGCCGCCCAATCCCCTGCCCCCGCAATCAGTGCCGGAACCTCAGCCGCCCCGCCAGTGTTCCTAGTGACGACCAATTCACGGCTCATGGATCACCTTCGCCTGGTTGCGGTCTTTAATTTTTTGAGCAAGATCGAGAATCTTTTCCAGTTCTTCCGGCGTCTGAGCTTCCGCTTCAATTGTTCCGTCCAGCCCTACTCGCAATCGCACTTTGCGTCCGGCCCGGCCACCGAGGTAATTCCCTAGTGCCGTGCCGAGTACCCCGCACAGCGCGGGACCGACCGCGGAGAGCAGGACACCGTACTCCCCGGACAGCCCACCACCACCGCCTATTGCATCGAACGCATAAGAACGAGCCCAGACTTCGGCACTCTGAGATCGGACCGACCGATTAACCTCTCGCAGCTCTTTCTGATGTGAAAGTGCCGACTCGTCCGGTGCACCGGCAAGAACAAAGTAAAGTTCTAATTCTGTGCCTTTGGATTCCATACGCCCACCCTACCACCTTTCACCGTTTAGTGCCACATAACGTCCTTTATGTTCGACTATCTGAGGGCACCGACTTATCGAACAGGATCTGCTTACCCACCAATGGGAAGCATGGGCATTTCAAAAGCCGATGCGCCGGAAGATTGGCAAGCTTGCCACGGCCCACGGCCTGGTTCATGGTTACATCCCCGAATCCGTCATTCGTCAGCCACGCAAGCTCTACGAAACCTTTATTTCCCTCACCGGGCGGAGCGTGACCAAGTACGGTGACCTCCGCGTGACAAGCCGAAGTGAAAAGCCCATCGAGGCCGAGTACCTGAAGCACCTATACGCGTACGCAGGCAGTGCATTCCAATCCAAACCGTATCGCAGCCGGGAGTGGGGAACGCCCGAACACATCAAGGAAGAGCGCCTGAACCACTGCCAGCGGATGCGCGACTGGCGGAACGCCCAGGAAACGGTCAATTGGCTCCGCGCTCAAATTGTGAGTTTCGAAAACTGCCAGGAAGATGCAAATGCTCTGTCTTGACTGCGGAAGCGCAATCAAAAAGGGCCGGAAAGGCCGCGGGGGCCTACCTCCCGGTGGCGGAATCACAGGGTCTGAACAAAATCAGAGAAGCCCGCATTAAAAACACGTATCTCGGCGGGACGCACGCCAAACGTCGAGGCAACTCGATCGAAATATTCTATCTGTGCTCCACAGTTTACAATTGTGAGACGCTCTAACGGTTTCTCGCGGCGCAATACCGCGTCTCTCACGAGACAGACCTGATCAGTGTCGGTTATCGGCATGCTCCAGCCCAGCACGTAAACCTCATCCGCATTCCTCACTGCCTCTCTCTCGAGATCGAGAACGCGTCGAATGAAACTAAGCGTGCTTGCCTTCGCCTCCATCGGGGGTATGAGAAAAACGCTGTACTGGAGTCCGACGTCGTAATCTGGCCAGTATGCAAGACTTCCATCGTCACCACAAATGATTCGTGGCTGTTCGTCGACGAACTGGTAGTTGTTTTCAAAGGACACGGCCCAATTCAACGACCCATGAGGCTTTAAGATTCTTATGTTGCGTTCATCACAGTCTGTTCGGTCGCCTGGGGCGGAATCGGTGTCAAATATGTCCACGGTTCCTAGAGCGCGTCGCGCAGTGAATCCATAGCCATAGAGGGGATTCCAAACGAGGCCCAGTCCCGGGCTCAAGTCCTGAATGCGTCGATCCAGGAGAAGGTCATAGTTAAAGCACACGAACGTGTGCTCAGCGTTTGTCTCGCGGAGGTTGTTCGTGAGAAACCGATCAATCGAGCTCCAGTCAACATTCCAGCCGATCTCACAAAAGATCGCGTTGATCAGAAAGCTCACGCGGTTCTTCATTTCTGGTGACTCGGAAAGCAGCGCTTCGATGTTCTTCGCGGGGAGCCGCTTGACCAGCTTTTTGACTTCCGCCAACTCCGCGGAGTCAGGCTTGGCATGGCCTGCAACTTTGTCAACGAACTTGCGGAGCTCGGTGACTAAAGGCCACGGCAACGCGTGCTGTCTTGCAAAGTGCACGAATCCCACTTGTACGACATGATTGTGCAAGTGATCTGCCATCGTCGCCAGGAAATCCGCCATGAGCGGAATACGCTTAGGAGGCAGCTCGAGAGCCTTCGAAAGCCCTGCTCCAACGAAGTAGAGGACTCGGCGCATCTTGCAGGCAGTATAACAAAAACGCTAGAGGAAAGCGCCTTCGCGGCCTCCGTAGCTACGGCTCGGACATTAAAAGCTAGCCAGGCTGGACGTATCCTTCTTATTCGCGGACAGTCCGGCAAGCTTGTCAGCCCCCTAAACACCCCACTGTTCTCTATTTCGACTGTCCTATTGCGAACCTGTAGGAGGGATTGCAGTGGAAAGGCCTTGGTGGTGTGAATTACAAGGCGGGATTGTCGGCGGGGACCAAGGAAAGGGCAGGCGCGGTCTGGCAACGGTATCCACGCGGACTTTCCCCGGTACGCCGGGCTCTGCCTTGCCGAGGCCGTTCTTTCATTTCCCGGTGCCAGTGATGATGACGCGCGCACTGGAGTGCTGGCTCGCCTGGACTGACCATTCCTCAAGACGCACTGCCGGTGATCCCGCCACTCGCCCTGATCTTCCCGCGGTGGGGAGAGCGGTCACGGAGGGACGTCGCCCGAATAACCGTCCATCTCTTGTCATCCGCCAGGAAGTCCAAATGCGACGTTCTGGTCCACACCTCCGTTTTGTCCCTTTTTCTCGCGGGCACGGCTCGGGGTAATTCTCTGCGCCCGGCGGACGCGCGCTCTGCGGGTCTTCTGCTTTCCCGGCAAGCCGGGACCTTCCAGGTTTACGGTTCCTCCGTTCCACGGCGCCTCCATAAAAAGCAGCCCCTGGCCTTGGGAGCAGAAACCCTCTCGCTGCAAGGTGCCCCGCGAGAAGCGGGAGCAGAAAACGGAGGATTTTATCGTGTACCAGAATTCAGTGGATTTGATGGGCTTTTTGGGGTCGGACGCCGAGAGTCGTAATACGGGGGACGGCGTTCCATTAACCGTCCTTTCGCTTGCCACCAAGCGGTCATGGAAAGACGGTAAGGGCGAGTGGCAGTCCCAAACCGAATGGCATCGTGTGACCTGTTTCGGTCCGGTCGCCGAATTCGCGTCTAGCTTAAAGCGGGGCGCGCACATTCACATCACCGGCTATCTTCGCTCACGTGAGATTGAGAAGAACGGCACTGGCCGCGGCAAGAAGAGCGGAGCCAAGGCGAGGGTCCGGGCGTGGGAGGTCCGCGCCATACGGATTGCCAAGCTCGACCGCGCCGTCCAAGAGGATCCTTCCAACGATATTCCCGCCGACAATCCCGCCTTGTAATTCCCACCATCGGGGCCTCGTCTTCGGGCGGGGCCCTCCTTCCTACTGTTGACCTCTTGCACGTGGTCTGGGACACTGGCAATGGTCATGCGTTGATCGCCAATGTTCAGTCAGCGTAACGTCAGTGCAATGCGCAGTTCCATTGCTCACCCGTACGAGCAACAGCCTACTGGATTACGAGCCATTGGAGTATACTTTGGGCTTTACGGAGTGGAAAATTGTCGGATCACAAAAGCAAACTCAACATACAAAATGTAATCCCGGATGGCCTAAAGGGCGTAATGAACGTGGATTCACTCGTTGAGGCGTTCCTCCACACATTTCAGCCGCTGGAAGCAGCCGATGTGTTCCATGTGCTTGTAGACGCCCGGACAACGGCCCGCTATTGCGAGTGTCACATACCTGCCCGCAAACTTGTTCCGCTTTCAACGACAGATGTTCCCCTTGATCCTGACGAACAACCTGAATATAGGGCCAATCGTGAGATTGTCACTAGTCACACAGCGTTTGAGCGAATGCAGCAAGACGCGAAGCAACGCCGCAGTTTCAGCAATCTTGTGACTGAGTTCACAACCGAATATGACCAAGACCATCCATTGAAGATTATTGGTGGACAGCACCGGTATCAGGCCATCAAAGAGGCATTTGAGGAAGGGGTAGATGAATACCACGGAGTGAAGGTCTACTTTGGACTGGACTCCGACCAACGCCTCGATGTGCAATTGATCTCCAACACAGTGATCGCTGTCTCAGCCGACCTTTACGACCGCATGCAGGAAACCGTGCGAGGTCCTGAACTCCGGGACTGGTGCCAGAAGGTGGGCCTACTCGCTCCAGGTCAGGATTTTGCTGACAAACGACAGCGGGGTGCCCCGATTACCGTACGGAATGCACGCACATTCATCATTAATTATTATGCAGGCATAGAAGCAAGCCATTTGGATTTTTCCAAAACGGATACGACTCCAGTAGTTGCGAAATCCGGCGAACAGGATAAGCAATGGGAGGCCACTCGCAGCAGGAAGCCTAGTATTTGGAAAGATGTGAAATTGGAAAAGGCGGGAACGGAATTTAGCGCCTTGATGAACGCACAACGGGCGGCATTTAAAGGCACCAAGGGCAACGTGGATTCTCAAGAGAAGGTAATGAATTATGCGGTATTGTCGGCCTGGGCGTATGTCGCGGGTCTGCTGAGTGGCAACGAAAAGCGATTACAGCGCCACTACGAGCTGAAACTTGAGAAGGGAAAAGACCCCCTCAACGCAGCGGCACTGGCGAAGGGCAGACACAAAACAGACTCCGAAAACTATCGTGGCCTCGGCTATCGCACGGATGCGAAGGAACGCGGCCGCTTCGTCGAGCTTTTCAATATCCAGGCAGAAAAAGGTGACGGTATCACTACGCCCTTAATCAACGTCGCCATCGCGAAGTACCACGCAAAACAGGCAACTCTAGATGTGGAAAAGGCCGAAAAGGCCGGAGCGTAGAATCGTGGCGGAGATCGATGCGTTCGCAACGCAACTTTTGGAAGAGGCCAAGGCATTCCTCGAGAAAGCGCGCGCCATTTCCACTCTAAAGACCAAAGAAGCCTACCTCCACGCTGCACTAAATTTGGCCTTCTGCGCATTAGAGGCACACCTGAACGCCATTGCAGAAGATTTCTTGACGCTGTCCAATCTCTCGCCTCAAGAAAGATCCGTGCTCTCTGAAAGAAAAGTTGAACTTGAGCATGGTGAATTTCGCATAACGGACCAGGTACAGATCTACCGACTGGAGGACAGAATTCTGTTCCTCTGCCATCGTTTTTCGAAGAAAAAGTCGCTGGACAGAAAAGCGGCATATTGGGGGCAGTTTAAGGAGGCGCTCGACTTACGAAATGGTGTTACCCACCCCAAAGCGCCAGCCATCGTCACGGAAGCCTCGGTAGAGCGTGCGCTTATGGCGATTCTCCAATTGCTGGATGTCACATATCGCAGGATTTACAGCAAGAAATATCCCGGGTGCAAGCGCGGCTTGCAATCGACTGTCGAGATTTAGAACGGTCGCGACATTATGCCTAAACCCTACCCCGTCAGGAGCGAAACGCACGAACTCGAATACCAATCAGAGCGCTTTTTTCGTGCTTGCTTACCAAAGGGCTGGACTTGCGAAAAACCAGAACATGATTATGGAGTCGACCTCCGAGTTGACATATATGAAGACCATAATGCAACCGGCCTAGAGTTAGTGGTGCAATTGAAAGCATCGAAGGCGGCCGCGGAAGGGGCGATGGAAACCGTCCGACTTCGAACCACAACGTATAACCGTCTGCGCAATAGGTTGCAGGTTGCGATGCTAGTCAAATTCGTCGCTGACGACAAGGACGCGTACTGGTTGTTGTTGCGTGATATTCCACCCCCTATGCAGAATAATCGTACATTCTCGGTATGCATTCCAAAGAGTAATAAGCTTTCGGCCATCGAATGGGACAGAATTCAGCAACACGTTCGTGAAGTTACGGACGCGAAGTTGGCCGCAGTCCGCAGGGATGAAATCCGCAGGAACAATGCGGAGTAGAGCTCCCTTTAGACGTGCCAGTCCCATGGGTCGATCCCCCAACCTAAGTTAGCGAAGTACTCCGCCTCCTAGCACCGCCGATCACACAAGTCATGTATGAACTACGGTACGGCGATCAACCCCACCGTCCAATCCTCCGGCTTGCCCTGATTTCCTCCGTCACCATCCTTTTCTGACGCCCCTTCTTCTCGCGGGCACGGCGAGATGGGGACTGCCCCTGCGCGCTGGCGGCACGGCGGGCTTCTGCTTTGTCGCCTCCGCGACACCCTCCGGGTTTGCGGTCCCCCCAAGAAACAAATCGAAGAGCGAAGTTTCTTGGCTCCCCCGCAAAAAGCAGCCCTTGGCCTGGCGAGCAGGCCCCACTCGCGTTTAGTGCCCCGCGAGAAAAGGGGCAGAAAAGGAGAAAACAACGTGACCGAGGAAATCAAAACCAGGCAGACAGCAGTGGAAACGACGAGCGCGGTCGAATCCGGCCAGCAGGCCGACACAGGCAGCGCGCGCTATGGCGCTGAGAGAAAGGCAATGGTTTCGTGGGCCGCACTGCTAGACGAAGCCGTGAAGAAGCCCGGCTTCATTCACGAGGCGTACAGCCGCTTCCACAATTACAGCCTTGGGAATCAGCTTTTGGCCTTGTTCCAGTGCTTTGAACGTGGCATCCAGCCTGGGCCGCTCGCCACTTTCCCCAAGTGGAAGGAGCTAGGCCGACACGTCAAGAAGGGAACGAAGGCATTAACGCTCTGTATGCCTCTGACTTGCACGCGAACCAAGACGGTCAAAAAGGATGACGGCACCAACCAGGATGAGGAATTTTCCTTCACGCATTTTACCTACAAGGCCAACTGGTTCGTTTTGGCCCAAACGGAAGGGGCCGAATACCAGCCCGCCGCGATTCCCGAATGGAACGAGCAGACCGCACTTGCCGCGCTGAAAATCGAGAGAATCCCCTTTGAGGACTTGGATGGCAACGCCCAGGGTTACGCCAAGCGTGGCCGGAAGATCGCCGTCAGCCCGATTGCCGTGCAGCCATGCAAAACCCTCTTCCATGAGTTGGCTCACGTTGCCCTTGGCCATTGCGATGAGGGCGACCTCTCCGACACCGAAACCACACCCCGAAATATTCGCGAGGTTGAAGCCGAAGCCGTAGCGCTGCTTTGCTGTGAATCGCTCGGACTGCCAGGCGCGGAATATAGCCGGGGCTATAT
>Ga0182030_10002894_pt1 | contig 36564 bp, 49 predicted proteins | sample 812S3MmetaG_FD_121299 | JGI IMG/M metagenome (GOLD analysis project Ga0182030, IMG submission 121299) | Permafrost microbial communities from Stordalen Mire, Sweden - 812S3M metaG (Illumina Assembly) | ecosystem: Environmental > Terrestrial > Soil > Wetlands > Permafrost | place: Sweden...
TACTAATAAATATCAATATCTGGTTCAACGCTCAATATTCTTTTCAACCAAACCCATACAGATCGCACCCTGAGTGTGATCAAACCAGTCGTCAAGACGTTTTCCAATCTCCTCAACTCGTAAGTCTAACAATTCTCTCGAAACTATGGAGTACAACTCTGCCATATCCCTCTCGCCGGCCCTGGATCTTACCTCCATGACCCTTCAAGCATTAAACTGACTATTTCTATCAGATCGCACCATCCGTTCGCAGGAGCCCGTTGCTCTTCCGCCGCAGGGGCATCGGACTCGCCGTTTACTAGATAAACGTACATAACACAAACCGAAATACCTACCGCATAACATCTCTCTCCGACACTCCCACTACAATCTGATCAAGATGGCCCCTCACGCGGAAGTCGGAACTGGCTTCTCGAACGGAAATGGTGCAACCACTACAGCGAGCAAGGATCTCTTCACTGTTAACTCTCCTAATGTCGTCTACACCGACAATGAGATCAAGTCCAAGTACACTTATCGTACCACCTTGGTCGATCAGACTTCTGAAGGCAAGTTTATAGCCACTCCCAAGGAGACTGTCTACGAATTCAAGGTCGATCGCAAGGTACCCAAGACTGGTATGATGCTTGTCGGTCTGGGTGGAAACAATGGTACCACAGTTACCGCTGGTATCATTGCTAACCGCCGTGGTCTCATCTGGGATACTCGTGAAGGTTCTCGTGCAGCTAATTACTATGGATCTGTCGTCATGGGCTCTACCATGAAGTTGGGTACAAATGCAAAGACTGCCAAGGATGTCAATATTCCTTTCCATGACGTCTTGCCTATGGTTCACCCCAATGATCTCATCATCGGTGGTTGGGATATCAGTGGTATGGACTTGGCCAAGGCTATGGACCGTGCTGGTGTCCTTGAACCCACACTCAAGGCCCAGGTAAAGAAGGAAATGGCCGAGATGGTCCCCCTTCCTAGCATCTACTACCCGGACTTCATCGCTGCTAACCAGGAAGACCGTGCCGATAACTGTATTGAAGGTAACAAGGCTTGCCTCGAGCACGTCGAACGTATCCGCAAGGACATTCGGTATGTAGTTGATGTTCGAACTTGTCCATTGTAACCTGCTTACAAAATTCTAGTGACTTCAAGGCCAAGAATGGATTGGAAAAGGTTATTGTCCAGTGGACGGCGAACACAGAGCGTTTCGCTGAACTCATTCCTGGCATCAACGATACTGCTGACAACCTCATGAAAGCCATTGAGAATGGCCACCTAGAGGTTGCACCATCCACTGTCTTCGCTGTCGCATGCATCCTCGAGGGGGTTCCTTTCATCAATGGCTCTCCTCAAAACACCTTTGTCCCTGGTGCAATTGAGCTTGCCGAGAAGCACAACGCTTTTATTGGCGGTGATGACTTCAAGTCTGGTCAGACCAAGATGAAGTCTGCTCTCGTTGATTTCTTGATCAGCGCCGGTATCAAGCTCACCTCCATTGCTAGCTACAATCATCTGGGCAACAACGACGGAAAGAATCTTAGCTCCCAGAAGCAGTTCCGTTCCAAGGAGATTTCCAAGTCCAACGTGGTCGATGACATGGTTGAAGCCAACACTGTGCTCTACAAGAAGGGCGAACATCCAGATCACACTGTCGTCATCAAGTACATGCCGGCCGTTGGTGATAACAAACGTGCTCTGGATGAGTACTACGCGGAAATCTTCATGGGTGGGCACCAAACTATCTCGTAGGTCGCCATTCGTTGCATATTATTATCAATACTGACAATTTTAGGTTGTTCAATGTCTGCGAGGACTCTCTTCTGGCTTCGCCTTTGATCATCGACCTCGTCCTTATCGCGGAGATGATGACCCGTATCCAATGGAAGGCTTCATCCAACAGCGGCGCCGCCACCAAGGATTTCAAGAACTTCCACAGCGTGCTTAGCATTCTCAGCTACATGTTGAAGGCTCCATTGACCCCTCCAGGAACACCAGTCGTCAATGCACTTGCTAAGCAGCGAGGTGCCTTGACCAATATCTTCCGTGCATGCGTTGGTCTTGAACCTGAGAGTGATATGACCTTGGAGCACAAGCTTTTTTAAGTACTGCGTAGCTCGTACATCAGGATTTGGCTCATGGTAGCAATTGCGATGATTTCCGTTGGGCGACAATGCTTGCACGCACTCTCTACCACATAACGATAAGTGTTATGCATTCGCTCATTAGACATACTCACTAGTAATAAGTGCAATTACTCTTCATTAAGTCTTTTAATTCTCGTGATATGATCTTCCCGTGATGTCTTATTTCTTCAAAATTCAGAGCACAGTGCAGACCTGGGGCTAGTGCGAAATTAGTGCCAAAATATCATGGCATCCCCAGGCTTTCCTATCATTTAATCCTGGGCATGGACTGTGCAATCTTAGAGCAACCAGTTAATATTTGATAGTCTGCCGAACAGTCGAACAATTTGAGATGGCTCCCGCATCCTCGATTCAATCCTTCTACAAAAGGGAGGTTCCAAAACCCCCCAGCAAAGACCAGCCCTCACCAGAACTTGTACGTCCGGGAGATGGATTCACTGAGGAAGAATTAGCGGACGCTCTGGACCCCTTGAATAGAAAATGGAATCCGGAGCGTGAGTATAATGAGATGGGAATCGGTGAATTGGTCCCGGGTCCGAAAGCCGTCACGTTTGTCGGTAGAGTCGTAAATTTGAGCACCATCACCGGACGCAGCAGTAAACAGCCAAAAGCAGCTGGCTGGCATTATTTAATCTTGAAGGACAATGCTGCTGCAATATCTGTAACTCCTTATTCTATTCTTTCTTGATGGTACTAATACATTCTACAACAGATCAAGTTATACTTCTCTCGTAACCCGTATCCTTTCAAAGTTGGCCAAGTTTTGACTATCTGGACGACTTTCATATCGGACGCCTCGAAAGCGGATACCACTGCAATCAGTTTCGTCCTCGTATATGCCAATTTGTTCCCCGGCCGCGTCACTTCCGATCACATCATGATCCACACACGCGACAGCACAAACGGTATCTGTCGCCAACCCATCGAATACCGCAAGAACCAACCTCTCCCAGGTCTCATGACACTTGAAAGCTATCTTGGAAGCGGGCATGATGGCGTCGTTGGGGTAAAGATACTCGTTTGTGTCAAAAGCATCGGCGCGAAGAAGAGAATCACTAGGAAGAATGGCAGCGAAAGCGATCTTTCTGATGTCTGGCTCTTCGATCATACGGGAGAAATCAAATGGACAATTTGGAACGAGATGATTGATTCTGCTAATGATTGGCAACCTGGGAAGACTATACTGTTGATATCGAACCCGGGGTACAAATTGCAATACTGGGGGAAGGGAAGCATTGGGATTCAGCACTCGACGATGATAGATGTTGACCCGGATTTTCCGGATGCAGATTGGTTGAGGAAATATGCTGTTGAGATGACGAAGAAGGAGAGTATGTGCCAGGATTTTCCGAAGGATGTTTGGGATGTGGAGGCTGCGGAATATGGGGTTAATGTTATATTGTTTAAGCTGGCCGATGTTGATGAATGGTGAGCTGGCTCTAGTCTTCTTTCATTCCCATGTGTTTCTAATAGTTTGAATCAGGGTACGCTCCGATCCTCGTCAGATCTTCGCTGGCCATATCAATGTCACAATCATGGAAATGGCACTGGTCAGAAACCACAGCCGTAAAATGCTCATGTGCACTGAATGGTACTCTCTCTCTTGATTTGTCCCAATCACTCGCTGAAATTCTTTCTTTAGCTGCGGAGTTCCCATCTATGCCAATGCCCTCACAACTCCTTGCCGCAACTGCTCAAAGCCCCTAACACTCTTCCTCAACCCGAAAATAATCGGCACCCTCCTCGATGAAACAGGCTCTATTGAACCAGGGAAGCTTCTCTGGAGTGAGAGGGCTTGGGAGCAATTGTTTGGTCGGACAGTCCAAGAGGTTACAGAGATGACGAATGAGGAAATTAGATGGTTAGAGCAGCGAATTCTGTTCATGAGGGTACATTTGGTGTTTGGCTGGGAGGAGAGTGTAGGAAAGTTGGCGATTCTGGGAGTTCGTCAGTAAGGGAATGTTGTTGCTACGATTTTATAGGCACATATTAGCTGTACTATCGGGAAGATTTGCTCGGGACTTATGTTTGTATTTGTTGGAAGACTTATGCCTCTTTATGTATCTTACGATGATCGCTACAGCTATTAATTATCCAATAGTATCTTCAAGCAGTTTAAAAAGCTCCATCCGTCTAATATCGCTACTTCAACCCCCCTCCCCCAAAATAGAACATATAGTCAACAGCATGCTTGAACAATCTCCTTCAGGAACTCAGATACTGGTCTGGCTCGCTTAATTCGCCACCCCCTTTCACCGCATTTAGCAGAAATTTGAAAAGTGAGTAAACCTCACTTAGGTTAAGGGAGGTATACTACGTTTGTAATGTTCCCACATTATCTACCCCTATCTGATGAGTCTTGATTGACCTTTGCAGAGGAAAAAAAATTGAAGGGGTGAAAGATACCAAAAAAGAATTGGCTCAACCCTCTATGTCAAATCTTTATCCTTGTGTCTTCCAAACAATCAACCCTTTCCGCCAATGTACGTAGCGAGCGGTCTTGATCTCGTCAAAGCAGAAAGTCCTAAAGATACAAAACTTTGATAACCTGAAGGTCACCCAAGAAACCCAGCCGTAGAGGGGTTTTTTTACCGCTGTAAAGGAGAGTGGAGGCGGCGCGGCCTTCCCCTTAGGAGCCAGGCATATTTAGGCTCTTTCTAACAAATTCACCGTTTCCGCACTTTTGCCTCCCTTTCAGTGCCTCTATGCTGACATGTCTCCCTTTTGATCACCTAAATGCCGTGGTGGGCTTCGATTTATTAGTGATATTGGAATTTTGAGTTTTATCAAAAGTATTTTTGGTGACTAGTTGAATACATCCCTGCACCAAACCACCATTTATTCTAAAGCAAACTCTAATTTGCTCGCCCTGGTGTTTGTTGCCAAAATATGCTTATTGCCGCAGACTCAAGATCCATCCGCGACAATTGGAAGAGGATTTAAGGAGAACTTCCTCCTAAGTTATATCTTAAACTTAAATTTTTATTCAATCGTACTTTCAGATACAGCTTAGAGATCCTTCTTGGATATCCGAATTTTGGACTTTGATCTGGGGGACGACGGTTCAAGGGTGCAACTGGCTTTGGTTAACACTAGTTTCATTGAAAGCAAGGATTCAGGAACCACTCATTATTTGAATTGAGAGAAACACATTCAAAATCCGATCCAAGTCTAACTTTCAGCCCAGAAGAGCGCTCAGATCGTCTTCTTCTCGTTCTCCTTAAACCACGCCACACTCCTCTCGATGCCCTCCTGCATACCCACCAATGGGTCGATACCCCAAAACCCTCTTCGCCTTATCAATATTAATCGTCCTCGTAAAACAACTATATCTCACCCCAAAACTCGTCAAATCTGACTCCCTCCTCCCAAAACTCGTCACCCAAACCCACCACTCCGCAAAAAACGCAATCAACATCCCCACCCACACCAGAATAACCTTAATATCCTCCTTCCTAACCTCAAACCCTGCTTCCTTCGCAATCGCTCTAGAAAACTCCCAAAACAACCACCGCTCATCATTCGTAATATGGAATGCCTCACCATCAACTCGCATCCCCTCCTCTACCTCCTCTTCTCTCAATAAAGCTTTCGCAGCTAATAAATGCGCATGCGCCAAGTTTCCCACATAACAAAAATCATACACGTTCGTTCCATCACCCATCTGCATTTTCGCTTTCCCGCTTCTCGCTACACTAATTAATTTCTGCATGGTCTCGAAATCTGCTTCGCCAAAAGTTCCAGCTGGGCGGATTGAGGTGGTCAAGATACCATGTTTACGGTTTGATGCTAAGACGAGGGTTTCAGCGAGGGCTTTGGAGAGTGGGTAAGGGTATTGTTGCTCTGGGGAAAGGAGGACGGGGAGCGTTTCGGTGGCGTTTATAACTGGGGAGGTTCCGTCTTCGATGACGGAGGTGGAGGAGTGGTAGATGAATGCTTTGACGGTGCCTGCGGTTTGAGCGGCTTCAAGGACGTTTTTGGTGCCTTCGTAGTTGATCTTGAGGTGAGTGGAGGCCGGGAGGGAGAGGGAATAGGTGCATGCTGCGTGAAAGATCACACGGGGACGGATCTTGAGCAGGGTGACTTGGACGTCGGGCTTTGAGGTTACGTCGACATCGTAGTAGGTTACGGATGGGAAGCGGGGTAGGGAGGTAGGGAGGTCGATGACGGAGATTTGGCAAGTGGGGTCCGTGGAGAGGAGTTTGGAGATGATGTGGTAGCCTACGAAGCTACTCCCTCCTGTGACAAGAATAGATCCGAAGGGGCTTTGAGGCATGTTTAATTGGTAAGATGGAAGTGGTGGTGAGAAAATTGCCAGCTATTATATGGAAGTTTGAGAACTCTGATGTTACTACCTGACTTCTGAGAGATGGAAGTAAGGCTGTGGAAGCTGAAAATCTGAAGTTGTCAAGCTGTACATAGTCTGGGTCCTTGTCTAACGAGTAAGCACTACATGACCCCTGGTAATGACCGTGCCCTGAGGGGTTGACCACATCTCAGATGTCTTCATCCAATAATATTCTACCCTCCGTGTTCGACAGACCCCGCAAATCGCTGATGAAGACATTAAATATTGGACTTTTTGACATATCCTCTATTTCTATCTCTATTTTTATTAGAATCGGGCTCCCCGCCATGTAAGAGGTCACACATGGAAGCCGCGACCCCCACATGGTGATTAGCTCGCTTAAGCCCCTTTCCCAAAATGAAAATAAATCGACCAAAAATGAAATCTCCGCCTCCAAACCAACCGCTTACCAAAAATTAGCAAAACTCAAAGTCGCCCGAAGACGACTCATAGAAACCATGCTAATTAAGGCGCACGATTTTAAAGAGGCAAATTATCAAGCCCTTGTAAGCAGGAAGTTAAAGATACGTTGAGAGCTGCGTCTGCTTATGGATCAAGTTTACGAGAAGGGAAATTAAGATACGTTGAGAGCTCCGTCCGACTCTAATTATTTTCAAGTAGTGACCCCAGATCGGGATGTGCTCTACAGATAACTATGCTTGATAATTTACTAAGAAATGCCTATTTAAATATATAAGAGTATGAGTCTAACGCGCCAAAATTTGGCGAATTTGCTGGGCGCGATGGACACTTCGCGTTTTGACGTGGAATATTTAGAATATGATATATTGAATACAGCAAGAAATAATGTTCAGGCTTGTTTTATTATAGAATCAAATATTTAGGCGATGATATGATCGGAGCATTGTGGATGTGCAAGTGATGGCGGGGCATGGCAGGCCTGGGTTGAACCCCCCCATCAGCCGTTGATCAACTCTGTCTGATCTGCATCAAGTATACTACCGTGGCACTTTCGATATAATGAGGCAACCCGAACATGTAGATTATGACTTTGCATGAGCCGGCGAGACTGTGTTGGAAAGGATGAGAAGACAGATTTCAACACGCAAATTCAAATTCGAGGGGGCGGTTGAAATAGTCACTGTTCGTGCACCTTCCCTCGCAGCGCTCCTCCCCTTCCTTCTCGTTCCGCAACAAAATTCTCTCGCCATTCTCGCCCTGCTCATCGGTTCCGACTTGCAGGAGCTATATCTTTCCTTCCATAAAATTATAGAGAAGTCTGCTCTTCCCATTCCTACCATGCTCTCTGCATCAGGCGAGCCTGGACCTTCCATTTTGTGAACGCTTGGAGCTTGGATTTGTTACTTTTTCTGACCGGCTTAACCTTTGATCTAAGACCTTGAAGCAATAATTTGCTAGGTTGAAGCGGATAAACATGATTCTGGGTTGGAAAACATTGCTGTTGGGCTGGGGCTGAAATCGAAACGCTGATATGAATGAGACTTAGACATTCACAATGAACAGCCGTGTCCTCAATGCTAGCCAGCGCATCCAGTTACCTAGAATTCTCTACTTGCAAGAATAAATCAAGTCGTCTCATTGCAATATGTCTTTCTAAATCAATTTACCACCTGGTTCTCCTAGCCCAGCACCCAAGCAGCCCCACTGATGACACCAAAGAAAAAGGTCAACCTTTCAAAAGGTCTAGTTCTCCCTCCTCTATGTCCTTGCACCCAAGACCAGCGCTCGACCAACAAACGAGACAGTCAAAGCATGAACCACCACCCAACCCGTCCGTTTCACCCTTCCAGCGGACCCCAGCTTCACGGACGGGCTATCCCTTTACAGGCGCCTATGGGCGTCGTACTAGTAATATTACTGCTGTATGTTAGCAACAAACGGAAGAGGTCTTGTCGTTTTTGAGCGAGATCAAGCACTAAAAACCCTGTAAATTCGGTCGCTGACAGGGAAACAACCGCCTTTTTTTCATGATATGTGGGAAAGGGCAGAGAAACAGCACGAGATCCATCATTACAAGACATCTTATTCCATTCAGGTCAAATTGCTGAAGACCAGTATAAAGAATGGATCTTGGGCAGCCGTCGCAACACCGATGGGGATCCTTGGGTTCTAAGCATCATTTGAGAGAATAGATTCATTATTTCATAACAGAAGTATAAAGTACAAGCCTGATCCTTAAACAAAACAATGTACCCAGAACTCCGCACCTCAAATATATCTAAGCCATCGTCGCAGTAGGTACTCTATTTCCACGATCCATTCTTCCCGTCTTCTTTCCTTGTCCAGGTCTAGCCAAAGTGTATTTGGCAAATGCACGAGCAAGGGCCTTCTTGCAGCTGACTTTTTGACTCCCAACGAATGAGTCAATAGTGACAGCAATCGCTCGATCGACATCTTGCGCAGAGACGTAATCCGAGAGACGCATTCGGCAGAATGCTTCACTGATTCGCATAATGGCTTCGAGATGACGGACCTATTCATGTTAGAATGATTGATAGCGGACGGGAAAAGGATACTCACAGTGATAGGATACGCGCCAGTTGCCAATGACTCCCTTCTCATATCGCTGAAAAGTTTTGCGATTTTCGCCTCATCAATATTATAGAGCTTGGGTTGGCATCTCTCTCTCGCATAGAGAATGTATTTTCGGAGCAACTCTTGGGGAATTTCTCCTTCCTGCTTTGGCTCTCCTCCATTCGCAGCTCCGGCTCGTAATCCAGAGTCATGCTCAACATCCATGGCATCTTGGTTTTCATCGATGGCTTGAGCCGTTGGATGAGATCGTCCATGAGATCCAACCACGAACCTAGCAAGTCGCTCATCCTCGGTAGGGTCCACAGTATCGCGAACCACACAAAGAATATCGAAACGAGATAGGATAGGCTCTGTAAGTTCCACATTCTGTGAAAATGGAATGGTCGAATTGTAGCGACCTCCAATAGGATTGGCTGCGGCAATGATACCACATCGAGCCTGGAGGGTAGTGACAATACCTGCTTTGGAGATGGAGATTGTCTGTTGTTCCATGGCTTCGTGAATGGAGGTTCGGTCCTGATCGTTCATCTTGTCGAACTCATCAATAAGACAAGTTCCTCTATCTGCGAGAACCAAGGCACCTCCTTCCAAAGTCCATTCGCTAGTCAGAGGATCTTTGCGAACACTTGCGGTGAGACCCACAGCACTGGCTCCTTGACCTGTAGCAAAGACAGCACGATGAGCAGTCTTCTCGACGAATTTCAAAACCTGAGACTTTGCTGTTCCAGGGTCCCCCAGAAGAAGGACGTTGATGTCACCACGAATGTGATGCTTTCCTTGCCTCTCTTTCGCAACGCCACCAAATAGCGACAGAGCAACGGCAGTCTTGATATCGGTATGGCCGTAGATACTAGGTGCCATTGAGTGAATGATTTTGTCAACAATTTGCGGGTCTTTGGAGAGACTTCGAATTTGATGTTCGTCCTCTTCTGTCAGTCTGAAGCCTGCAAGCTGATCGTGGGATTTGACAACATTGTTGGCCTCAAGAATGGTGGCAAAAACTGGGAAACCATTGCGGTTATTGAGCTGGGCATCATAATTATTGCGGTAAACTCCAGTAACCTCAATTTCCTCACCAGGTTTAGCTCTGTCAATAAGGTCCCACAGGAGGATAACTTCGCGGTGACGTGGAAGACGGCCAGCAGGAACGGTTCCGGGAGATTCTTGAAGGGTAAGCTTTTGGTAATTTCTATAGACAGTCTTTTCCGAATTAAGATTGAAAGGTCCACGAGATTGGCAGTTCTGGCAATAGGAAATCTTGACCTCCACGTTTGATTCTTGTTGAAAGGGTCCAAGTCTAGTCTTGCACTTTCCACAGTCAAACATGACATACTTCAACTGTGGGAAAACGCCACTTCGGCGAGTGACAACACCGCTGACACGAACCAGGCAGTTCAAATGAGTTTGGCGCAATTGGCGAAGAGTATAGTGAACTGGAAGATCTGAGATTCGTACGTGGATTTCTGAGTGGATTCGCTCGTAATCGGGGTAGTGAAGAAGGGTGACTTCCATGGCAACCTCGTCGAACAACTTGAGCATCTCTCCAGGAGCATTTGCTAAGAAGTAGGCTAAAATTGCTTTGGAAGAGGATAGATGATCGTAAGAAACCTCCAATGACTCCGCATTGATTTCTCCAAGAGTTCTGATACGGCTTCCGTAGACGGAGACTCCATGATCATCCGTGTATTCAGTCAAGAAGGCCTTGAATTCTCGTTTGATGGTTCTCTGGACGGCGTGTTGAGCAACCCAATCAACCAAACTTGATGCCTTTACATCTTGTAAAGTCTCTAGAGAAAGCTCTTCTTCCATTATATCATCTTGCATATCCTCGTCTGGATCCTCGTCGTAGAGATTGCGGCGACGCACGCGGCCAGTCGTGAGTTGGGCCAGGTCACCTTCGTCCTCGTCTGGAAGGAAAGCACCAGGTCTACGAGCCATTTCACGATCTCTTCTCTTCATACGTGCTTCAAGTTGCCTTCTGGAGGCAAGATCGAGCTCATCGTATTCTCCCTCGTCATCAATATCCCTGGCGTCGTACTGATCATCCTCGCGAGATTTGTAGTCACGTTCGAAATTGTTACCGAAAAGATCGATTCCGTCTTCATCCTCGGCCATTTCATCAGCATCATCAATATCGAGAGCTAGCTCGGTTTCGTCTTCAACAATATCATCGTCATCATCACCGCCGTGCTGAATAGGATAAGCTGGAGGAGAGGATCGAATATCTCCCGCAGGACTGGATGCACCGTACCCAGAAGGGAGATCATCTTCCGGTTCTCTGGAACGCTTTCGACGAGTCCCACCGCTACTTGGTCCACGATTGGCAGAAGACATATTTGGTCGAAGAGGAGAGCTATTAGAAGCAGGTCAGTTGTGGATTCAGGGGGAAGGGGGAAAAAGCCATACATACCTCATAGTGATTTTTTCCTCTCAGTGATTGAATAGATTATGAAGATGCACTACAATTGAAAGTATTTCTGCATCAAAGGTATATGTGACTTTGAGTTTGTGAATGAGAGGGAGAATAGAGAAAGTGGGCGCATAGGGATGAGAACGCGAGACGCGACTTCCTTACGCGCTCTTTTCAAGCTAAGCCTATTTTGTATATACTAGTGAGTACTAGCGCGTTTTCTCTTAAGTGCTTGCAGGTCATCAACATCCAAACCAAAGCGTCGTGAGGTATCGAGTTCCCTAAGAATCTCCAATTCTTTGATATATCAAATACTTTTCCATCAAGCCTCAACATCATGGATCCTCCTCCCGCCCCGAGTTCTGGCTTCGCTGAACTTCCGAGTAGTAAAACAAGTGGCCAACCCCGAAGCCAAAGCTTCTCATCTCAGAAGTCTGACGATTCGCACACAGCAGCTGAGTAGGTTTATCTGGGCCCCTTTCTTTTTGAATTTGCACGATATAATATATCTAACGCGTATGGACAGGTTCATTGACAACCAGCTTCAACTCGAGGCTGATGCACGCGATGCTCTTCCATGGGTAAGGACCATTGTTCATTGGTTTGCGCCTCTACTGATTCAGATTCAAAGAGTATCGAAAATTGCACGAAACCTTTGGGCCCTCTCCGCCAATCACTTTATGCCTGCTTGACATGCAATCCTCCTTCCACCAACCCGGCCGATCCGTATACCCCAGCAGGTGTCTGCTACTCTTGTTCTGTACAATGCCACGGAGAGCATACATTGGTAGAACTTTTCAATAAGAGAAACTTTACTTGTGACTGCGGAACTACACGGCTACCTACCACTTCGCCTTGCACTTTGCGGATCAATCCCGAGACAAACATCAAAGGAGGAGTGCATTCGGAGGCTCCAGACCCCAATAATAAATACAATCAGAACTTTCAAAATCATTTCTGTGGTTGTGAGTGCGATTATGACCCATTTATGCAGAAGGGAACGATGTTCCAATGCTTAGGCTTAGGAACGGCCGGAACTGGAGGTTGTGGCGAAGACTGGTGGCATCCTGGATGTGTTGTTGGATTAGGGCCAGATTGGTTTGAGGCGTCTAGTCGAAAGGGAACGCCAAAAAAATCGAAGAACGAAGGACTTTTGGAATCTATTACAGAGGTCGCCGAAGCAGTTGTTGATGAAAAGCCAACTGTGGGGATGGAGGTTGAAGGACAACCAAACGCGGAAACCGGGCCCGCGAATGAACATCAAGACGACGAAGACGAAGATGAAGATCCTCCGCTCCCACCAGGTTTTCCACATGAGGACGACTTCGAAGGGTTTCTCTGTTACAAATGTGTGGATGCAAATCCGTGGATTAAACGGTATGCAGGTGCTTCTGGTTTCTTAGCACCGGTGTTCAGACGAAGTGCTGCACCATCTCCAGAGACCGGTATATTAGGCAAAACAGAAGCTCTGGTTGAATCGAACCTTGCAAACGCCAAAAAGCGGAAGGCTGAAGATGACGAGGAGTCCGATGCGTCTGGCCCCGCAAAGCGACTCAAAGATGAGGTCCCCGGTGGCTCGTCTTCCGAGCCCAAAACAATTTTAGACAACCAATCATCTGTTAGCAATCCAGAGACAACTGTAAAAGAAACTACGAGCTGCAAGCTCAAAGCCCTACCTCCAGCACCCTTAGGCCAACTCTCATTGTTCTTCAAAGTCGATTTCCGAGACCATCTCTGCCGCTGCCCTGATTGTTTCCCGGACTTGGCAAAGCATCCGCATTTACTCGAGGAAGAAGAGATATATGAGCCTCCTATTTCTGAAAGCGGCGAGGAAGCTGGCGGCAGTACAGTTGGGAGCGGTAGTATCTATGATCGAGGCGAGAGTGCTCTCAAGAACGTCGATCGCGTGAGAGCAATTGAGGGTGTGATGGCATACAACCATCTAAAGGAGAAGCTCAAACCTTTCTTCCAACAATTTGCCGAGAGTGGTCAAGCCATCAGTGCTGAGGATATCAAGTCACATTTTGCGAAGATGAGGGGTGATGAGCAAGCCATTAAGGACGCCGGAGAGGCTGCTAAGAGTGGGGATAACAGAAAAGAGCAAAGCGGATATTGACCAATGGTGATGATTGTATGGTAATGTAGGATATGGACCAAAAACTCAGGTGTGGACAGAAATACATATTCAGCTGCACACAAATGACTACAGTTTCACCTCATTCCTACCGTACCTTATCAAGAGCAGGACACGTGAAGCTGCCCCTCATCACGTGGGCTCATGCTCCCCCCTGAATCGTCCTGCGGTTCTTGGAATTTGTTCCAGCCACAATTTCAGTCTCTCGAAAACTCTCTCATAAATGCGTCTTTTGTATATCTATAATTACTTTCATATTATTCATTTCCCTATGTTCCCCTTTGTTGCTACTTTGTAACTTCTCCGAGAATGCCCAGGGCAAATTGTTCAGGTTACCCCAATATCTGCGGCGAATTGCAGCCCAACGCAGACATAGTAAGGATTGGCGTAAGTGCGCAATCCGCCTAGGCACATCTCCCCTGACCCTCCCTGCAGGTCTACATCACATTCATTACCTCCGCCCTCCTCACCCTCCTTACCCTCATCACCCGCGCCCGCATCTAAAAAGAACTCGATTTCCACCATCCCGCATTCCTCGCACACCTCAAAGCCTCCGCCCGTTCATGACCCGACGCCAAGGTCGCTCCACCGGCGTGACCATCTCCGAAATCTTCGGTTTCCGAACCGCCCAAATCGTCGACGCTATTCTCAAGCCTCTGATCCCCGGCCTTGCTGATCAACAACTTGTGACTGGGTTGGCGATTCTGATTGCTGCGCTGACGGAGTGGCAGACCATTTCAGGATATCATTTTAATATTGTTGTTTATTTTGCTTGGTTCTTGAGTTTTACGCATGCGGTTGCGTTACTGACCTTGGATGATGTGTTGACGAGATGTAAAGGGTTGTTAGTGCTTCATTTGGTAGCGTTCTCTGCTGTTTTTGTGCTTTTTGTTGTGGCTCAGTCGAAGGCTAGGACATTTGGTGATGTGATTGATAATGCTACGGAGTGAGATGTCTATGCTAGGCATGCTGGTGCTTGTCCAGCGTGGTGTAGTGCGATTGCTGAGAGTCATGACAGGTTTGTGTTGGAGTTCCGGATTGCGGCTATTGCGGTTGCTGTATTTGGTATTGGTCTGATTTGGTTTGATAAGACTTGGCTTGCATACGCTGGGCGGTTTAAAAACGGTGATAATGCGGATGCCTTGCTGAACGTAATATTGATGTTTTGGCTAATCGTAATATCTGCATCAGCCGCCAGTCTACCATTTTGGGGTGGTTGCCGCAATTAGTCTCTGTAGTCCAGGTCAGTATCCCAAAATTCAAATTACAGCAAATTTTAAGGAGCAAACCCCGTTGAATTTTGGTCAGCTTGTGGCTGTTATATTATTGCTTTTACCCTTCTTGGCTGCCTTTGAGGAGTTTATAGGTTTGTTTTCTTGCCTTGTATTAGTGATCGACTTGTTAAAATAATCATTGACGTTCGAAGAAGTCTTCATAAAGGTAGTGTGGAACATATGGATGTTTTATATAAAAAATTGGTAAAATGGAACAAGTGTTAAAGTGCCTGGAGAAAAAGTGCTATCCATTGTGTCAGCGCAGTAGCTCCAGGGGAAATTGGAAGTCTCCTCCCAACTGTAGTTTTGTGTCTATGCTTCATGTTCCATGGCCACAGGCGATGGAAGAGATCTCTAAATCTCGAAAACGCTGAGTTTGTCAACGACAATATCATTCAGAACCTTCTAATAGACCAAATACCTATTGTGATATTGATTGATACTCTAGACTGACCGTCCAACGTACAACATTTATCCCCGGAGACTTAAGTGAAGCTTCTCCGAGAAAAGATTTACCAGGTCCATGACTTGACTATCCGGTTGGTAGTTTACCATGGTGTTTTTGACCCATGAGGCCAACACAGAGGTAAATGGATACTCGCCAAGATTGCGAGCCGAAGAATGTAGAGTCACTCTTGAAGTAGCTGCTGCAGTCCTTCTAGCTGCTGATGCCACCGATGATTCGTTCGTTATGGAAGACGAGATACACTCGTCAAGGGCTGGCGGCGACGATGAATTGGCTCCGTGGGGTCAGCTACTGACAGGACTACCTGGAGGAAACATGTCGTTTTTAAGGATTCGATTTAAGCATACCTAAAATCGGGTGGCTGAATTATTTGAAAACATACCTAATTAGAGACGGTAACTTTGAGCGTAAAAATATCCATTTTTTGACTATCTCTAAATCAAATGAACAACCAGTCATTGAAACCTTAGCTTTGGAACCATTGAATACTAAACGTCTCACAACCCTATACACAACCAAGGGCCAGGGCTTGACGCTTTGATATGATTTGATTCCAATTGTGTCAGAAGTCATGACTTCAACAGCTATGGATACCTAAATACCATTCCACCAGCTAGTAGCTTCTACCTCAAAAGTGCCCTTCAGCGCCCCTTCCCCAGCACTGCTATTGCCCGCCACAACCTCATAGGTATCCTTCTCCACCACCCACGCATCCCTCACCTCATCCCAAAAACTCGTCGCATACTTCACCTCAATCGGCACCTGTACCACTCTCTCCTCCCCCTTCTCCAGGAAAACTTTCGTGAAACCCTTCAATTCCTTCTTTGGCCTTCGAATACTAGGGTTCTTCTGACTAACATAAATCTGCACTACTTCTGCGCCCTCTCTCTCACCAGTATTTTTGACCTTTACACTCACATTGAGGACTTTATCCTTCTTCTCGACCTTTAAATCCGAGATTGAGAAAGTGGTATAACTCAGTCCATGTCCAAACGGGAACAACGTCCTCAAATCCAACATCTCATACCATCTATACCCCACATAGACATCCTCACCATACAGTGTCCTTCCCCTCTCAGTCCGATAATTAAAAAATGCGGGATTATCCTCGATTCTCTTTGGGAAGCTGAGCGGTAGCTTGGCGCTCGGGTTGACGTTTCCGAATAAGATGTCTGCGATGGCGTTGCCAGTTTCATTTCCTCCGTACCAGGCGTGGATGAGCGCGTTGACCGATGAAATCCATGGCATGGCAATGGGCGTCCCGGATTGTGTGACTACGACAGTGGAGGGGTTGGAGGTGCTGACGGCAGTGATGAGTGCATCCATGTGTCCGGGGAGACCGAAGATCTCGCGGTCGGTACCTTCTCCTTCCCAGTCGGCCTATTCTTATTTCAGCTAAAAGTTTAAGAGTAGAAGCAAGGAACACACATTTAAACCTGCACAGATAATCACTTGGTCGGCCTCTTTGGCCAGAGCAGCAGCATGCTTTACCTCTTCATCTGCATCAATAACCTTCGCACCACCAATCCTCACAGCTCCACCTCCGAAAAGCACATTACTTCCCTGATCCAACTTACAAGCTGGGGCGCTCACGAACTCGACTTTAATCTGATACGTTTGCCCCTTCTTCACGCTCAAAATTCCCTTCTCCTCTACTGTCCCACAAGAAAAGAACAAGGTTCCTTTAGTCTGTTTGGTCTCGTTATCAATCAACAGCTCTCCGTCAACATACAACTTCGCTGCTCCATAAACTCCCAGCCCTAATTCAAACTCGCCATCTTCTTCTGCGGTAAATGAACCTTCGATATCCGCATACCAAAGCTTGCTCTTCAGTTTTGGACAATAGTAGTCCATCATCAGTAACTCGGTTTTTGTAAGCGTAGTATCATCAGCTATTTCCCGGCCTTTGACGGATGGTGGATCGTTGTATGCACGGAATGTTACGCCAGGTTCTCCTTTATCGGTTTTGAGCACTGTTCCTAGAAGTGGGAGTTCCTTGTGAGCGTAGCAGCCAACGGTATAATCTGGTGCGGAAGTGAGTTGGGCGCTGATGCCATCGAAGGGTGTTATTGCGTAGTATGCTGCGAGCGACGCAGATCCACCACCATGATAGGTAGCTATCTTGGCATTTGGTCCTAGAACCAAAGTCTGAACGGTTAGCGGGGAACCTCATATTCTGGGAAATTTTCTTGCCTTTTTATCCTTCTTCAGGGGCAGAATGTTGCCTTCATTTTTCATCAGAACAATAGAGTCAGCTCCAATCTTCCTTAAGAGGGCGGCAGTTTCTGGCGTGTTTGCAGTCTTTTCTTTTGCATACTCTGGGATGTTTGCACCGGCGCAACGGTTCACGAGTTTGAGAACATTTCTAGCGCGCTCATCAAGGACATGCTGGTGGACTTTGCCAACTCCCACGGCTTGAACAAGTATCTCGCCTCTCCATTTAGTGACACCTGGCATTTCCAGATCAAGACCAGCATTTGCAGCTCCTGATGTCGAATAAGTGCCCCACCTATTACTCGTTAGTCTTGTGCATGCTATTACTAAGGACGAGATTACCAATCACTCATAATACACCCCTCCCAGCCCCACTCCCCTCTCAACATATCCCTCAAAATCTTTGGATTCTCACTAACATGCAACCCATTAATCTTATTATACGACGACATAAAACACCCCGGATTCGAATCTCTAACCACCAACTGAAAAGCCAGCGCATAAATCTCTCTCAACGCCCTCTCCGTAATAATAGCATTCGTCCCATTCCTCTCATGTTCCTGATCATTACACACAAAATGTTTAATCGTAGCCACAACTCCCGTCTCCTGTATCCCATTTACTAACGCTGCAGCTCCTAGACCAGCTAACACAGGATCTTCTGAAATCGATTCGAAACCACGTCCACCGAGGGGTGAGCGTTGCATGTTTATGGTAGGTCCGAGGATTACATGTGCACCCTTGGCTTTACTCTCTTCTCCCATAGTAACCCCAGCTTTGTGGAGCAGAGCAGTGTCCCATGTTGCGCCGAGAGCGGTTCCGCATGGGAAACAAGCCGCTGTGATGCCGTTGAAGAATTTAGTGCCTCGGACGCCGTTGGGGCCATCGGAGACGCGGATTGCGGGGATGCCATGTTGGGGGAGGGACGCGGTATGCCACCAGTCGGCTCCTGTTTGTTATCAGTGAAGTGTTTGGGAATATTGGGGAAGGGGAGGGGATTCGTACCTGCTAGGAGAGTGACCTTCTCAACGTTGTTGAGCTTTGAGAGGACTTCCTCTACGTTGATCGTTCCCGTCATTTTGGTAGATTAAAAATATCAGAGCGCAGAGAGCTGCAAGGAGAGAGACGTAGAGAAAGAGAAGGCACAAAGGAAACAACGAGGGACAGCTCAAGAGCTTACTTCCCCCTCCAAGGAAGGCAAGCTCCCCCACCTTACCATATCACCGACGCTCAACTCCAAACCTGGTTAAATCCATGGGTATCGAGCCATTGGACTTAGATAAGACATAATTATGGTTCCTTTGGTACTGGCTAAATGAAGTCCGATTGCGAAAGAACCTGGTGGGTTGGTTTATGACGAAGGGACGTTCGACTACGGCTGATCTTCGGCATTGACCCGGATGAACGCTCCGTCATTCCCTGAATTGACGATCCACTCTCCTATCTTTTGGTCAAGAAGTCACCGATGTGAAAGAGACCCTCTTCGGAATCTCCGTGAAGGCACGATCTGCTGCGTTATTTGCAAGTCTTTCCCTTTTGCGTGAAGAGAGCATCATGCGTATGCAACTCAGGTTGGCATCGAACTCAGCTAGAGAGAAAAGATAAGGCGAGATGAGATATCTTGCTAACCATATCAGCATTTATTCTCATATCGTACTGGATATTGGTGCATTCGGGGGTTCAAAGTCGTGGATGGTGTTTACGGCAGACTCCCAAAGGTTGTGGGGCCAGTGCTCATTCTGCGGGGCTGTAAGTAATATTCAATCGGTCTCGAAAAGTGAGGAAATTCAAGGCCTTCGAGGTCTGAATAACGCCCATGATCGAGCTCCAGAAAACCCCTATACGAGAAGTCTCTTGAATTTGATTGACAAGGAGGTTCTTCTGGAGAGCAAGGAAACAAAGCAATATCTAGTAGTAAGTTTGAGTCTGGAAATGTGTTCTGTTTTCAAGGAGTTGAGAAGGAGGGCCATTAGAAAAAGTGGGCGAGGGATGCACGAATTGAAATTTGGTCATTAGATTCTGAGATTCGTATTCTTTCTTGGGATTGAATCCAGAATTATCTCAAATGACGAAGTTTACGGATTCCCAATATTTTTGGAACCTCGCTCGCTGCTTCCTCCCAAATCCGCAGGAGCGACATCTTTTCCTTTTCCAACACTCAGCACGCAACCTCTCTTTCAGAAGTCTTCGTCGCATTTTCTCATATTCCCCTATCGTTTTGTAGCTGTCTAGATGTTAGCAAGTGCAAGACCGTTGGTCATCGATCGCTACTTACTAGCTATCTGCCTCGAGAACACAAAAATCCGTCCATATCGCGAGGCTATTTTCCATATCCTACTCCGTCTTCAGCGACCATTTCACTTTCGAAAAGGAAGAGAAACATATACCAACATCCCTCGGCCAAGGCCTAGCACCCCCTTCGCCCTCATCTTCTCCTTGCGCATCCACATCCTCAAGCTCGCCCCATATCCATTTCAAGATAAACATCGGACCAATAGTAATTTCTGACATAGGAGCCATTGCTAGATTCTCTTGATCGGTGACTGTTTTGGACGAGGCTGTCCATGGTATTTATAGGTTCGAAGGCGATTGTTTGAACTGATTATGATTTCTCGCAGTGGATTCCCGCCGCATTGCGAGGTGCGAAAGTTCGCGCGTCGCGGGATCTAGATCGCGCGAGGGAGAGGGAGTACATGATAACACGTCTCGATATTAGGTAGAGACAGCGAGATTAATTATTTGCTTTGAGTTATCCTCGTGCGTGTTATGCGCCATTTGGCACTGCGAGAGTTCGTGTGAAAAGGTTTGGAGAAGCTGCGAGATGTCGCGGGAAGCTACGAGAGAACCACTTTCTCAAACGGCGCATTTCGCAATCTAGAACAAAGACTTTCTAGATTAAAGCCTCCACAGACATACGAAGGGATGTGCATTATTGTATCATAATCATTATATTATCTATTCAATTCATCTATGCTACTCAAATCCGAGTATATCCTAAACCGGTCCAGGGTATCCATCCATAACCATCAAACGCCGCTAAAATAACCTTTAAGTATGCTATGATTAGTAACCTTAATACCCCGAATCCCCCTCAGTCCACAAAAGAAATATCTCTGATAAGAGCGACTAACTCATCGAACGCCATACGGCGCACCCTCCATCAAAATCTCCCTCAAAGCACTATGATCCACCCTTTCCGGCTTCACATTGCTCGGCGCCTTCTCCTTTTTCACAAAACCCAGAATAGGTCCCTTCTGGTTAATCCCCGGCGAGCGGCCCATCAACGCTTTCAATGGATCGACGGGTTGGCTGACGACTCGTGGTGAAGGTGCTGTTGAAGAAGCGGCTTTGAGATCACCAGAGGATTTGGCAGGACTTATGCCCCAGCGACCAAAGACCCAGCCGCCCACTTTCTTTTTGATGCCAGGAGAGTCGCCGGAGTTGGAGGAGTTAATGGAACGAGTGTCAGTATTTGGACTTGTACCTATGCTGGAGCGGAGGTAGGCGGTGCTATCGTGGCCTTGGCGGGAGAGGGTTGGTCGGGCGGTGATCATGGATGAGCTTGTTAGCGTGTCGATTGAGAGCATTGATGTGGGAGTGCCGAGTCTGGTTCGTGGTTGCAGACCGCGTCCAGTTATTGTCAGTTGTGAGGGACGCGATTTAAGGGTATGAATATCAATCCCTGAGATAGAGAGGATAGATTCGTGAGAAGTGGATCGTCGAAGACTTGGTTGAAAGGACGTAGACCATTCTTCGTGAGCATGATCAATATAGTCGGATTGATTCGACATATCGGAAGGGCTGATATCATCCTCCAATGATGGCATGCTGGGCGTCTGCAGGTCTTGAATTTCTTCCACATCGCCGTCCTCTTCCTGGATTACATTCTCTGGCTGGAAGTTGACAGGCGCAGCAAAGCTTCGAGTAGATACCTCCGAGCCTCGCTTGCGATGACGGTAAGGGGGAAACTGAGGCGACAATGGATCGACGCTAGACCCTGGGGATGTTGGTCGTGATGAATCGACATCGAAACCTCGGTCAAACAAACCACTATATCGATGTGACTGAGGAGAGCTTGGTACGGAAGACGGTGCAAAGTCTGACATTTGACCAGATTGTATTGACCAGCGATTATTGGGTGTGTGAGGAGTCGGTATCGTTACCGAGGTTTGTGACAAAATCGCACTCGCTGTCTCCTGACTTCGCCCTGGTCGCCCTGGTGTCCTTGGTGACATTGTTCTGGGAGGTGTGAAGATTGCAGTATTGATCGGAGTGCGCTTCTTCTTAGTTCGGCGTATCTCGTCTTTCTTCGGGGCGTGGTAATGGTGGTGGATGTGAAGAGCCTGTGAGATGACCTTTGGTTGGATGACTTCTTCCTCCTCCTCTTTGGGAGCTAACTCTGCTCTCAAAGTTGGTGGCACATTTCCATCTCCTTCTGTCATTGGCTGATGCAGCATTAATTGCTCGCGCAAAGTCTGAACTTCATCGTTCGAGTTCATCAGCATCTCTCGTAACTCCACAATGCCCAGTTGTAGGTTCGCGTTATCCTGAAGGATATCCTTGACGAAGTGTGATACGACATTGCTGCCATTCTTACCATTCCCAGTCAGTGCCGCAGCGCCCTTCAACCGCCCAGCAGCAGTATCTAATTCCCGCTCCACGGCGCGTTGCCTCTCCATGCGACCCATCACCTCGACATGTCTCTCCCTCTCCTCGCCAGCCTCGCGCTCTATCCGCTCTAGCTGGTCTTGCAATTCACCCAACCGCCGCTCTGCTTTCCTCCATCTCTGTATTGCTGACCTCTCTTCTGCCTCCGTCGTCACAATCGTTTTCTGAAGCACATCCTGTTCCTGTTCTAGCGCTACTAACTGAACCTCCAAATCATGAGTCCTAGCTGCCAACGCCTCCAGCCTTCTCAGCTCCTGGTGTGTAGACGCCAATGTAGCTTCGAGTGCTTTGATATGTGCTTCCGATTCAGAGACCGTATTATTTAACCCTTCCAGCTGGTCTAATAATCCGCGATTCTCTTGTATCGTTTTCGCGTTTTCGGCTTCGAGTTCTCGTTTATCTGTCTCGAGTTTCTCAATTTTAGAGCTCATCTCCAAACGATCGCGTTCGGCATCAACCATGTAGGCTTCATGGCGAACCAGGAGAGCCTGGAGAGAAAAAGTTAGTCCTCTGCACATCTTCAAATCTGCACCATCCATATTTCCTCTCTCTAGGATATACTCAGAGTATAAATTAAGATCATTAAATTATCTGCACTACCGTAATTTCCCCACAAGAGAAAAGTGGAGGTCCAAGAGAGCACAGGAATGAACGTACCTGACCAAGTTGCGCCGCGGTCCGCACTTCCTTTTCGAGGTCGTCTAGAGCACTACAGTTGTGCTTGAGAAATGCGCAATCTGTCCGGCCACAACAACAGCGGAGATTTGGCGTTGCTGAGTGACCGGTTGGAATGCGGGCCACCAAGGCCTCGAGATCTTCGTCCTCGTTCATATTCGCTACTGCTGTAAGACGAAACACAAAGTAGATTCTGTATCGCGTTGTACGTGTATCATAGCTGCGACTTGAAAGGAAAGGGATCGGGTAATATTCTAGTCGTTGTGGTAGTCGACCTCAGGAACGAAGGGTTCAGGTTAGTTGGTAGAGGAGGTTGGGACGTTCAGTTTAGTCACGATCCTGTGGCAGCGGGATGAACCTGATTGACTCAAATATGATTGGCTACTGTTCCTGGAAGGTTTCGTCACTATGCAGGCAATTCCCAGCCACTTTTCCTATTAAACTTTAATATCGAATCACGAACCATACGCGTTGCTAATTTTCAAGAGGATTGATTCCTTGCGAATCATTCAAACCTTTTTTTTAGACATTCAAATTCGGTCCTGATGTATCTCAGAAACAGGCGGTCTGAGCTCGACTCGATATCTGTAGGAATCCGTTTTCAAAACATAAAACAAAACTTTGATCAGAGATTTGAAACAGAAAATGTTCTGTATCACCACAAGAAGACTGAAGCATGCTCATTATTCATTTCTAGAATTGCTTTGTACGCCATCATAAGTTTTCATTTCAAATCCTCACCTCGGCTGGGACACTGATCTGCAGAATATCGACTCCCTTCTGCAACTCACTCTTAGAGGGCATCTTCCCTCTCCTCATCAACTCACTAGCTTGTGTCATGACGGGATCAATTTGCATGGTGCCAACGGCAACGACTGTCTCTCCTTTAGTGTAATATGCCACAAACTTTCCCTCCTCGGGTTGACCCTTCAACACCAGATCATCCCATCCGTTTGGAGTATTGCCGCAGTAACGAAGTTGTGCACCTAATGCCGACCAGAAAATTGGGATGAACGCCTTGGGTTTTGCGGAGGGGTTAATGATATGCGCCGCAGCTGCTCGGCCAGCGTTCTGAGCTACGTTCCAATGCTCGATGCGGGTGAAGGCACCGTCGCCTCCTGGACCATGGTAAGGGTAGGTTGCGATATCGCCGATTGCATAAACATCTTTGAGACCCGATACAGCAAACGACTCATCAGTTTTCAGAGACCCATCCTTTTCGAGTTGGACGGCACTGTTGTCCTTCAAGAAAGTTGTTGCTGGGCCTACGCCCGTTCCTAGCACGACCAAGTCGGCCTCGAGGATGGTGCCGTCCTTCAATTCAATAGATCCAACCTTTGATGGGTCTGACTTTGAAGGGTTTGCTTTCTCGACTCCTGCGGACATCTTGAATTTGACGCCGTTCTTCTCCAAATTCTTCTGGAATATCTTGCCAACTTCTGCACCCATGATACGTTCCAATGGAGTTGATTCCATACCAACGACCGTGGTATCGTTGTCTTTTCCCACTGCGTTGGCAACTTCCATACCAATGAAAGAGCTACCAATGATGACGATCTTCTTGTTCTTGTCGCCAATAGCTTTAACGATATCCTTGACATGAGGCACAGTTCGGAGAAGGAAAATGTTGCCCAACTCTTTGAAACCTGGCAGAGGAAGGCTTCTAGGAGTACCTCCAGTAGCCAAAACCAACTTTGTGTATGGGTATGAGCTTCCACCTTTGGTATTAACCTTCTTACCAGAGAAGTCAACACCTGTAACTTCATCGTTGACTGTTGCAATGGAACCCTCCTTAAACCACGCATCATCTCTAAGAGCAATCTTGGCCGGGTCATCAATGAGTGCCTTGGACAGCTTTGTTCGGTCGATTGGAGGATAGCCTTCGCTTCCAATTAACGTGATTGAGCCCTTGAATCCATTCTCACGAAGCGCTTCCAAAGTACCCAATGCACCACTTCCTCCTCCAACGATAACCACCTTCTCAGCTCCTTGTACTCCAGAAATTCTGATATTTGGCTTTCTTCGGCTTCCCTTGATGGCTTGTTGTTCACCAGTGATGTATACTGAGCCATTCTTCTCGGCAAGGTTAAAAGAGGGGAGGGCGTCAATGGCAGGAGCATTCTCGATGTCTCCGGTTGTAGCATTGAAGCATGCTAAACAAAATCAGTCTCTTGTTGCAGATTTTAACACAACATATAACTCACCGCCGTGCCAAGGACAAGTGATTCTCCCATCACCAGTCAGAATGCCCTTCACCAAAGGAGCACCATAATGCGTACACTTGCTTCCCACAGCTGAGATCTTTCCTCCCACGTTGCACAATAATACCTTCCCCTCTTCAATACCCTCAACCTCGACCTCTCTCTTCTCTCCAGGTTTCAAATCAAGGGTATTAAGGCCTTTGAGCTTAAATTCCTGAGCCATAATTCGTGACGTGGATGATAATGCTCGTGTAGCTTGTATGTGAATGCGGGGTGATTCAGTGAAGGTTTGACGAATGAATCGAGTTCCTAAAGTGAGGAAAGGACGATGAGAGAGCATATATTAATCAGGGGAAAGGCGGGGTGTTTGGAAGAGAGCGGTAAGGAAGATGCGGTTTGTATTGTATCATGCAGGTGTGAGGTGATGATGAGTACGATTCGAGCTTTAGTGGGGTATTTAATTGTAATTGAGAGCTGTTTACTGGTTGATGTTCTAGAGGCCCTGTCGTCATTGCTTCAGAGAGATCCTTGCACGGTGTTTTATCGATAAGCTCATTATTGAGGCTTGAAAACCGACTCCAGGCCCTTTCGTTCTTCTCATCATCTTCCATTTCAACCCCAGTAAGTTTAAATATTGTTCGGCCTGAGATGAAACAATCAGCCATTAAGGGTTTATCATAAAAGTTCGGGGATAATGACGAGATGACAAGTTGTGCTGTTTCAACCTGAGCAGACTGCCCAGCCAACTAAAGTTTCCCCTTCCTTTACCGTTATGCTTTCTTAAATCTTCAGGACGACAAGTATGGATCTTGATATCAGTAGAACGAGAAAGAGATTCAGAAGTTGGCGGAGAAGGTTTTCTCTTAGCTTGCAAAATTACAACCTTGTCGACACGTTCAGTAGCGCTCGACAGTGTTTTGATCTTGCTTTTTCATTCCTTTTCATCTACTTCATCCTCTTTTCTGAGCAAATCGATAAGCACGCACCATGCTACGAACATTGTTGCTCTTGCTCGCTCCCGCTGTTGGCTTAGCATATACCACCTTCGAATCCTCTTGTACTATCCCGAATGCAACCACGAACTTCGTATCAGGGCCTGATACTCGAGGGACTCTCTGGACATCCTTTGGAGCTGCCTGTTTGCCATCATTGCTTGTACGTGAGCTATACGACATCTGAATATTCCTGAACAACGCGGTGGACGGGACCCCGAATGGCGGGGTGATTTGAAATGGCGACTCAAGAGCTTTTGAGCAATGGATACTCGCCACAATCATCGCACTAGAGATCCTACTTAGCAAAGCTTTGGGCGAATTTTTTGCAGCGAAAGGGGTCCATCAAGAACTAGCAGGGCTGGCCGCTGAGGACGGGGTTCCGTGGAGTTTCACCCACACGCTACTGGCCAATATGGGTGGATTTGTACTCAGAGCCCACGATGATCCGCATTCTCAGACGTCAGCAAATTCAAAGGCTGCCATGACGTATGAAAATCGCCTTGATGCCGTACTTCTGGTTGATAAAGCATCTCAAGCATTCTCGAAAGTCGGGAAGGTCAACGAACTCATAGAACAAAATAGCCCCGAGGGAGCACGAAACGATAGAAACCAGGCCTCGAGTCCTGAAAAACTACGAGTCACTCCAAATTCCTTTCACCTCAACGCCCAACAAGTGATTAAGCTTAGACGCAGCGGGAATCTAAACAAGCTTACTTTCGTAACTGATGTCGAGATCAACGACAAAGAGCAAAAGTGATATTTTGGTAAAAGCTATCGCAGTCGGGCAAATAGCCTGGATCTTGCTACAAATTATCGCCCGGGCTGCACGAAGGCTACTCATATCTTAGCTCGAGATTGCTGTCTTAGCTTTTTCAACGTGCGCTATTATTATCTATGGATTCAATTGGAAGAAGCTTAAAGGGATCAACGTTCCCTTCACGATCACACGATATTCAAATGAAAAACCTTTGTCTATCATATCACTCCTAACGAACTTTTCTACGAATCTAAATGATGATTCCAATTCAATATTTGTATACCTGTGGATTGATCCATTTTCAAGTGGACCCCTTATTGGGGACTCCCCAATTCGGAACGACACTCCACCCGAGAAATCACATGGCCTTGCTTTACTTTGGATGCTCGTGGGATGTACCATCTTTGGAGGATTGCATCTCGCAGCTTGGAACTTTGAATTCCCCACGATAGTAGAGCAGATTCTCTGGCGGGCATCGGATCTCTACGTTACGAGCTATTCCTTGGTATAGGCCTATATTTTCATGAGCCGTGACACCCTGCAAGAATTGTTTGAACGTAGGGAGAAACTCAACACGAACTTAATGAAACTTTCGCTAATTGTATACATTCTTGCTAGGCTATTTCTTTTGGTTGAGATATTTCGTACACTCTGTTTCCTTTCTCCTGGTTCCTATATCACTACGTGGGCTACAAAATTTTCTCATCTTGCTTGAATTTGTTCCAGATGAAGAGGTCAGATAGACCGTGTCAACAAAAATCTAGCTTAGAAAACACTTTCTTTGACCAAATAGAATTTCTATTATCCTTAAATACACGGCTGCATTCTCTATTCTAAAAGCCTATTTTCTCTCGTCTTCTTCTAACTACGCTGTATCATCTAAACCTATTGCAAGCTCCTCCCAAGCACCGCTATCATGTCCCACGGCCACAACCTTTATCAGTCGGACAATAAACATCTCTTATCTTGGTGGAGAAGTCTCATAAATAGGTATACCTCAACTATTAGATGAACAATTTCTTATCTATCAATGTAGCTCTCCTGAGCATCATCTTATTCTCGCTTTGGGCCCATGCAAATTCTTTATCACACGCCTACATATGCCTATTTTCTGCTCGCGTGACTTCAGACTGCAATCAAGGGCTTTGAGGGGACGTACAGAATGGAACGACAGCATCGGGTAGTAAGATTACTTGAGAGCTTTATAAATAAATCAGATCATTTGCCCAGTAGGCTTCAGACTGATCCTCCCATTCCCCCCGTATCAGAAAGCGCCTTGCACCGTTGTGGTCAAATAATTATCACGTGTTCTTTACGCTGTTGTGTTAAAAGTTCTCATACAACGATATTGCAACTGCTCGGGGCGTCAACTCCTCCTATATATGAGGTTGAATTATCGGGGTCCGAGCCTACAGCTTTAGGAGGTAAGAGTCACCGGAACTATGACCTGACCTGAACGCGTAGGGGACGTGGTCAAAGGATTTCTAAGAACCGAACTTAAAAGAGAAGGGGGAAGCGGAGGTAGTTACCGTGCGTAATTTGCTATCACAATCCACTCGATTTGCAGGGGAAATCTCGAGTGAGGGGGTGCTCATTCCTGATATTTTATTAGGCGCAACTATCCGTACCTCCGAAGATGAGTTTGAGAGACTGGGTCGCAGGGCAGGAATAAGAGCACTCACTCTTTGACGGACTATGTGGTTTGAAATGCACTATGAAAAACCTGTCTTGAAATTTTCACGCGCAAATGTGACAGGAAGGGTTTAGGTTTTACCTCCCGATTACAGAACCAATAATCATAGTATTCAAATTGTCTCGATATGCTTAGTTACGCGTACTCAATACGACACCATCTCATGACAGTAAAAAAAGCTCCACCCAGTTTCTATATCTAAATTGTATTATTAACATGGAAGCACTAATTCACCTCAACATTCCTCTCCTGACAATACTTCTCCACCTCCTTCCTCAACGTCTCTCTCTGCACCTCCACCACTCCCATAACACTCTCACACTCCCTCCCCAGTCTGCCCCCACTCCCCTCCCAAACCTCTCCCATCGCCTGAATAACAGCCTGCAACTGATTTGGCAACCATGTCACGATGGGACTACCCCCCGTCGCCGTTGGATGACTCGTCTTCTTCAATATATACTCGCGAGTAAAACACCAATGTCTCCATCTGAAATCGCGAACTTGGTTAAGCGCAAGTAGATAGAGTGCTGCGGAGGAGGGGTCTTGTAGGGCGTAGGATTTAAAAGAGAGGTGGGAAGAGCGGGATTTTACGTATTCAAGAAATTCGCGGTGGTTGCCAGAGCGGTAGGAGCGGAAATCTTGAAGGATGCTGGTTAGTGGGGTATCGGGCATGGAAATCTGGAGGAGGTTGTCGCAAAGTGGGATCTTTTATTCTGTCAATCTTTCGTGTCTGGAGATAGGAGGTTAGGGGACTTACCATGCTATCATTCGCTCCGGATTCGCCACGGAAAGACATAGGCTCTTCGGAGACGCCCTCGTAGATAACGCCGTGGGGGAACATGGATTGGCTGGTGATTCCGAAGATGAAGGTTCGGAATGAGGTGTAATCGCCTGGTTTACTCTTTCCCCACATACCTCGCACGTGTCAATTTCAGGCGTCTTCTAGTGAATTGAGAAAATAAGAGAGGGGAAGAACATACCGTCCATTACTTTATTAACTTTGGTCATAGCCTGGACAACCTTTTCCAGACCGGCATTAAAGGCTTCCCGATCACCATGGTCGCACGCATCGAGGGCCGACACGACGCCATCCACGAGAGGTCCAGAGTTCCGAACCATGTCAACATGAACCAGAACAAAGCCAGCCTCTGATGATTTTGGATCAAGACCATGCTCGAAAGCCCGGATCAGTCGGAGGTTATCGTACTCGAGACCTCGATTGGGGTCCTCGAGACGATAGTTGAACAATGCATATGAGCCTGCGTATTCCATGAAAGGCTTGAAGCCAGCACTAAAACCTTTCAGTTGGCGTAACAAAACATTTAAGGAAACTCACAGCTCAGCGCATCTCGAAATCGGAAGCGCCAACACGGAAGGAAGAGTCTGGCGTCCCAGCCCATAACTCTCCCCTCTCATGAACCTCTCATGACAAGGCTCCAATAAATAAGCCGAAGCCAAGAAAGAGTAATCACGATACAAAGCATTCATAAGAGGTAAGTTATGTTTATACTTCTCTATAGAGGAAGTGAGTTCTGGTAGCTCTTTGAGCACTGTCTCACCTAGAGTGCATGTAGCAAGAAGGCCCGGCATACCGCTCAATGTCTTGATCGGCATACGAGAAAGGATGGATTCAAGGGCATCGAATTCCGTGGGGAGGTTGATGATGGGTTCTTGGCGGGGAAGGAAGCCGCGGGTAGTTGAGACCATGAAGGACGGGAGGGTTGTGTCATCAGGCCTAGTTTCTCGGAGGACATTGAAGGAGAGGGGAGAAGTATCTAAAGATCCCATGATTGAAGGCTGAAGTGTGATATTGAGAAGTTGAAAAGTTATCGGTTATCAAGTGTGAAACTTTTGGGATGAAAAGAACAAAGATATTTGGGCATAAGTGGGAAATTTCACCGTCTTTTATCTGTTCGAGAGGCCGGAATTGAATCCGGCCAATGCTATCATAAGATCTTTAAAGAGTATAGTTGGTCCACTTGTGCTTTTTGATTGATAAGAGAATGATCAAGTGCACTTTGGCACCGATTCTCGATGCCATCCGCCCATGACGACGCCGTGCAAACATGAGAAGTAAGGTCAAATGAAGGAGGCTCCAGCTTGAAATCAACTGCGCGAGGGGCTTGTCCTTCGCAGGTATATATAACATCGAATATTCCTAGCTCGATAATTATGATGAAGAATAGTGACAATATGAGACGCACACTTGTGTGTGATATTATAGAGTGGTGTTTCTAATTCGAAGTGGTACACAATGAAGAAATGCGATGCTTTTCAGTCTTGGGCTTGGGATGTTCGCTTAATAAATGTGATTGGTCTGGCCGGAATCGAGCCGGCCAAAGTGGGACTAACTAGGAGCTGCTTTAACAAAAATGGGAAAGCGATCCTGCCGAATGAAATCGTGGAGAGCTATCACATAAATAAAGAAGAATCCAAAAACAAGAGGAAGGGTTCTTATGAATCGCCTTGGTATCTCATTGTAACGGCATCGCTACTCTTTTAGACGGCCATAATCGCCTACGTGGGAGCAGTTATTCTGCGAATTTATTGTTTTTGAGCTCAGATCGATACTGACACTAATAGCCAGATTTCCAATTGTTCCTTATAGCATCACTACTCCTGCGGCGACAAGAATAACGGCAGACAAGATGCCACCGGTCTTCGCGTCCAAGTTGGTAGCGGCGCTGCTCTTGGAAGTGCTCGAAGCTGCCGCTGCAGAGGAGGATGCGGACGAAGCTGCCTTGCTAGCTGTTTAAAAATATTAACTTATACTCCGAGTAATAGTCTGAGTTACTTACAGTCCTTCGCTGCCTTTTGGGCAGCCTTAGCAGCCGTGATGCTGGTGCACGCATCAGCGAGTGTAGTATTGCTTTGCATATCGGTAAGAGTGGTTGAAGCAGTGGAAGCTTTGGCCTGAAAAATGTTCATTAGCACCTGATAAATTTATTTCAAGGGGATGAAACAATTACTTGAATCTCTGCAATCTTGGTGGCATTGTTCTTGGTCGTGTCCGCGAGCTTTGTGGTGTTGGCAGCAAGGCTGACGAGCTTCTGCAACGATTCCATCTTATCGCATTGATCTTCTGTTTTTTCGGCAGCGGACATAACAGCACACGTGGAGACGAGCGTGGCGTTGGACGACATTGTTGAAAGTTGAGTCGAAGCATCCGAAGCCTTAGCCTGGATTTCTGCGATCTTGGTGGCATTGTTTTTGGTCTTGTCGTCGAGTTTGGTGGTATTGGCAGCAAGGTCGACGAGCTTTGTTAAGGTAGCCATTTCCTTGCAGAGAGACTTGTCCGTCACTGCTTTGGTCTTGTTGCCCTTGGCAATAACGGCTGTTGAAAGGAGAAGCGAGAAGAAAAGGGCTGAGAACTGCATCTTGAAAGAGCAACTATATAAATCTAAACTTGATTGAGATAGTATAAAAGATAAAATAAACGGTCCTGCCGAAGATGTAAGATGAACTAGAATGTAAGTATAATGAGATGATAGCCGGATGCTGTTCTTAAAATGAAATCCAGCTGTCTTATGTAGAAATGAACTTGTTTCTACTTCTCTATCCGGACTCCAACAATAGACTGATACAATTCATCCCAATCGCCTCCACCAAGGCGAACTCGCCAAGACCTGTCACAAACAATCTATCAATAGCACATGGAACTAACTTGTCAGTGTCAGTGACATACTGTAGGGGATGGGAAGTTTTGTCTGCGATCAGACCAAAGGCTTAGCCAAATATCGACAAAAATACAACATCAGACACGCTACGGATGTATTATCACAACGCCGCGTAAGATCTGCGGGGGTCTTGAATCGTCTTAGTATCGTCTCTTGCCTCTCAGGTCTGGAAATCCACAATTCCTTGGCAATTGGAAACAGGAAGTCGAAGCGACGAGTTTCACTGACGACAGTAGGCCATCGTTTTGTATTGTTCTGATGATTGGATGGTAGTGTGAATTTCTTAAACAATTGATGTTTGGACTGTTCCTCAAACAAATGTGGGGATGATCCACAACAGCGAAGCGATGTGAGAGACTTTCGAAGCTGGATGGAGAAACGCTGCAAGTCCACTAACAATTGAATTCATTTAGAAATGTGATATCTCCTCCCTAAACCTTGATGATAGATCACCAAGAAATCCTGTCACGTGGTCGTGACAAGACAGAAACCCCATCTCAATGCCCATGCCCGAGCAACATTGAAGACCAACACCATGTTTTGTCTAGAGTTATGATCCTCTAGATGTGCTTAAAGGTTTTTACTATGCGATTCAGTGGTTTCTGCTGCTTTAGAACAGGCCGCCGCAAAAATACGTGGAGGGAAATATGGGGTGACCAGTTTGGGCTTCATCTTGGTCAATGTGCCAGGCAAGCACATTAGCTCGATGTTTTCGATGATGAATTCATCGACAGTCATGAATCAAGATTATGCTTGAGGCATATTGAAGTAAATGTTTCGTGCCAGGAAAAAGGTGCCGAATCCGGTCGTTAGGAACAGTAGGCATTCAAGGAGCTGTCGGAGTAGGCAACTTACATCTGAACGCAACGATCAGCGGCGACAGCGACTTGGATATTTGCTAACAAATATTCTGCTCGAGAGGCGATATGCATAAATCGAGGCATAATTTGACCAGTACAGTATTGTTGAAATATCTCTTCCATGGGCGCTCACCCTTGGCAAGGCAGGTCAGGTAGAGACTGATGAAATTCGCAGCAGTATATTTATGAAAGAAATTGCGTATATGGTTCCAATCCTGGCGGTCTTTGTGGCAAGTATTGGTGTTTTTGCATCAATTTGTGTTCGAGAAGCGATTGCTTTCGTTATTAGAAGATCCTTTAGAAAAGCCTCCCTTCACCCGCGCAAAGTAAACAACACTCTTCCTTTTTTTACTTCGAGATGAACAAGGAGCAAATGGAGGGACGTCTGCAACTAGCGACAAAGCTTTTAGCTGGATTCAGGACAGCAAGAGGCTGTATCAAGCGACAATGCAAACCTACCGGTCATTATCCTATCCAGCACATTTCGTCAATATCTGACAACACAAGATCTCTTCAATTCTGTGAGACTCCACGAGCCCGTTCTTCACGGCGTATAGTTCAGTTTCCTCTTATCTGCGAAGCACACGAGCCGTGACGACTCTGCCCAGGCCACACCCATTTGCCACGTATTTTGGCTGAGGTAGAAGTTCTGACTCGATAGGTGTGGAACACAGACGAAACAGTGACGTTTGATATCAAACGGAATAATATGGACGGATCTGCCACATCCAGCACAAGATCTTTTAAATGAATGGCTCAAGAAATCGTTGAGCCTCTCGACAATTCATCGAGAGAGCCTCGCTGCCTTTACTACTAGTACTAATCAAGCATAGCTCCGCTGGATATTGTGATAATACTCTGGCTGCGGTAGCTTTCTGAATATTTCTTGTGCCACTAGAGGCAACGAGACTGCCCCTCATTGCGAAGGAAGCATCAGACGGGAGACGACGGGAGGGAAACTATCTCACGTGACCTAGACGAGAATCCTCCCGTCCGATCCTTTTCAAATTATCAGTGCTATATGTCACCCGTAAGGACTCCAACTGACCAACCCGGCAGGTCATCGTTCTCATCCTCGTTTGGAGTATCTCAAGTGAGATTTCATCTCCGGGTTGGGTGATGGACCGACAAGGATTTTTACGAATGTCTACCAGGGTCTCCCCACGCTTCCTGCAATCATGTTGCGATAAGTTCTCCCAATCCTGGTGGATGTGCGCAAGGAAGGATTCAGCCTCTTGTTCATTTGGAGGGGCTAGATCAATCAGTCTGGCGGCGGGACACCCAAAAATAACCTTGCAGCCAATTGCAATTTTTCCAAGATGTGGCTTGCAGCTTCCTCAGCATAACGAAATCTTTTTGGCCCGTAATCAAGCCACAATTTCGGACCTCCCAAATTGTTGTGCTTTAGGTGGGTGTGTGGGCCGAGTGGTACACTCAGCATTTGCGCCGTATGCTTTGCCTCTTCCCTTCTTAAGATGTTTGCGTTCTTCTGATCTGGCTTCTCGAGGAGCAGATGCTGATGCAACGTTCTTGTCGGTTTTCTCTGCATAATATTGTCTGACGTGGCATCTCGCGATGACTTTGAAGCGCCTTTTGATCGGCTGCGCATTATGGAGTGCGATATCAGCGCAATATGGTGCGGTGCTACTACCCGAGGGTCTCAGCCCACGATACTACCTAGGAACTTCGCAAGAACTAGAGAAGAGACAGAGTGGTATTTGCCTTGCAGGTCAACATTCATGTAAGCAATTGTCTTCTCGAATAATTGAAGGCTCCCGCTGATGAAGACCAGGTCTCGATGTTAATGCTACCGCCTGTTGCGACAATGATCAATACTGTGTAATCAACAATAGCTTTCAACCAGCATGCTGCGCAATAGGATCGGATTGTGGTCTTCAATGCGCGTCCTCCGCATATCAATGCCAATCCACAACCACGGTTAGCGGCACAGCATCAGTCACAACAGCATGTTGTCCACGAAGCTGCACCGATATAAGCGCTTTCAAATGCGCTTCATCGCTTGGTGGAGGATGTTGTTCATATGGGTTCATGTGTGGCGCGGAAGGATCATGCAGCTCTACTGTCCAACCTAGCACGAGCAGTTCGGCCATTGTTACGGAAGTTCCTAGTGGCTGTACCACGTCCCAAAGCGCTTGTCCAACGTCGATGGGTGGTGGTTGTTGTGGAATTGGGTGGGCTTGCACTGTAATAGGCGGTTCCAATTATTGCGCGACTGCTTCTCAAACTGCTGTTCGGACTGGCGGCTCTTTGCCGACCGGGATATCCGAGACATCGAAACCAAGCAGCGGGCTTTCCTCTGGAGCCAAAGCTGGTATTGGGGGAGGAATAGCTGGTGTATCGGTAATCTTCGTCTGCGGTGGACTCTACTTCTGCCTTCGCCATCGACGCAATGCAAAAGAGAAGTCAAAAACAATGTCAGCACCTGCTATGTCACAAACTTCAGGCTCAGTAACAACCAAACCTCGTCCGTCGCCAGCTCCACGTCGTCAGACAGCTGCAGATTACTTTGGACCTGCAGCCACTGCTGGTCCATACACCGACCACTCCTCCCCTAATACTACCCCTGGACTCCATAGAGGAGTGCCTATAGCCCCACAAGGTCCAGGTGATATTGCCGCTTCTGTAGAAATCGACTCGAGAGATCACTCAAATGTAACCTCCCCCGGATACGAGTACCAAAAAGGCCCTGTGGTCAATGAATATCCCTTCGAATTGCCTTAATACTCGAATTCCCGCCAATATTTACAATTCTTTTTGTGAAGAATGAGGGATTTAATATTACACACAACCCATTCTGGATGATCATTAATACTTAGAACAGATTTTCCAATGCCATGCAAGAACATTTGTTACCAACGCCACCATAGACCAGAACTCCCTTCAATGCCACCGAACAAAAGGAATCTCAGCACACAACACCTCCAAATGGGGTACTCTCTCTCAAATCCGCGACGAGATCATCCACACTGTTCAAGTGTCTTCCAAGGAGCGCCTGCTTTTCCTCCGTCGTCCTCGTCTGCTCGCTATCGCTATCCGCTCGCTTTCTTCCAGCACCCGTGTCACCTCGGTTAAACGCACCAGCCAGCTTACTCGGACTGCGCTGTATGATTGCCGGTACGGAGATTGTTGCACTTGCAGATGGGATCGATGGTGTTTCGGGCATGAGGTAGAAGTATAGGAATTCCACGAGCTTTAGTTTTACTTCTCGACTCGTTTCACGCGACTTGAAGAGCGAGGTCATTGTCAAGAGACCATCAAGTGCTTCAAAGGTACGAGTGTTTTGTGGGCTATCGATGAGGGCGCAGACGAGTGTAACGATTGTGGCTGTTTGGATCGCTGGGCAGTTGACGGGTTCGAGGAGGTCGAGGAGGTGCTATAATCCATAGTAAATAACCTGCAATGTAAATAAACAAACATGAGAGAAGAATACAAACATTCATGTACAATTCTCTCGAAAACAAACTCCTGGATGGGGGATGTAATAACATGATCCCCTGAATCAAATCCAATGTTTGA
>Ga0182030_10002895_pt1 | contig 36562 bp, 19 predicted proteins | sample 812S3MmetaG_FD_121299 | JGI IMG/M metagenome (GOLD analysis project Ga0182030, IMG submission 121299) | Permafrost microbial communities from Stordalen Mire, Sweden - 812S3M metaG (Illumina Assembly) | ecosystem: Environmental > Terrestrial > Soil > Wetlands > Permafrost | place: Sweden...
CCGGTCAGGGCGAGCGGAGACGATAAAACTGCTGCAAATTATTCGTCGCGCCCGGATCGGTGAATTGAAACACGCCGTTCGTGTCGGCCAGGTTCGTCGCAATCGGCGTCCACACCGGCGACACGAGGTTCGTTGCCCCCAATAAAACATACGCGTGGCCGGCGCCGCCGGTGCCACCCAGCGTGAAACCGCCGCCCGTGAACGCGACCGTCCCTGCGGCAATCACCGGCACCACCGGCACCGGATTGTTCACGCTAATAACGACGGGGGATGAATCATTGCTCGCAGTGCCGTTGAACAGCACCCGCGCCAGCAGGCTGTAGCTGCCCGTTGCCACGTTCGTCCAAACAAAGCTGTAAGGTGCATTCGTCACCTGCGCGAGCAGGTTCGTCGTATTGCAGACAAATTGCACGGTGCTGATTATGTTCCCGTTGGTTGTGACGCTCGCCGCCAGATTGATGATTGCCGGAGCGGTGTAGCCAGCGCCGTTGGTCGGCGAGTTCAGCACCACGACTGCCGCCGGATTCGCCGCGAAGTTCGCGGTCAAGGTCAGATTGCTGGTAACATTTATATCCGTGCGGGGATTCGACGTGTTGCCGTCGCTCCAACTGGCAAATCCATAACCGATGTTCGGCATTGCGGTCACCGCCGTGCCGCTCGCGCCATAAATCAAAGATTGCGTGCTGGTGCCGCTGATCGCGCCGTTCGGCCCGGCGTTGTAAGTCAGTGTATAAATGTTGTTGCTTACCGAAATAGTCCCGTTGACGACAAGGTTGTTTGTGTTCCACGCCAATCCGGCAGACAAGGCAGGCAGTGTCAAGTTGGTGAAGCTGCCCAGGTAGTTAGTGGCTTGAAAAAGTGTGAACACATCTCCGGCGGCAAAGTTGGTCGTGCCGAGATTAGTCACGGTCAAAGTTCCGCCATAAGTCACCGTGCCCAGGCCGGAAATGGTCGAGGCTGGCGGCGCATTGGTTTTGTTCAGCGTGAACAGCACGTTCCCGGCAAGATTCAGGCTGTTGCTGACGATCAGAGTTGCGATGTTGATTCCACCCAGGCCGGCCTGCAAAATGCCGCCGGGCTGGATGGTCGTCGCGCCGAATATTTTTCCGGTGCCTCCAAGCGTGGCATTGCTGGCGACGGTCACGGCTCCGGCGGGCAAGGTGCCGTTCACCAGCAACAGGCCGACGTTCACCATTGTTGGGCCGGTGTAGGTATTGGTTGTTGCCAGTGTCACCATGCCGGTGCCAGCCTTGACCAGCGCGGTGCCGCCGCTGATGGAACCATTGCCGCCGACTGAATAATTCCTGCTGCTGTTGGCAAAGTTCACGCCGGAGGGGCTGATGGCCATGTTCAATATCACCGCCGTGGTGCCGCTGGCCGTGTCGTCAAATTGCGCGGTGGCATTGCTGTTGAAAACCGAACTGGCACCGCCGCGCGTCCAGTTCGCTGTCGTGGCGATGTCCCAGGTGCCATTGACCGCGCCACTCCAGATTAATGTGTTTGTCGCCACAACCAAATCAACCGAGGAATTGGCGGTGTTGTTACTCAAAGTTACAAAGACATTTGTCGGCGCTGTGCCGAGCGCAAACGCGGAGTAACCTGCGCCGCCGATGGTGCCAGTATATTTGATAAGCGGATACTGGCCCAGAACAGGAACGCCAAAAACATTAACCGTCACTGTGCCATTGGCTATCAGGCTCGCGACATTGACCGGCGCATTGGCATTGCCGAAAAAGTTGGAAACCGTAAATATAGTCACGCCGCTGGTTCCCAAAGTAAGTCCCGCCGCATTGGTGATGATTGCCGTGGCACCGTTGGCCTTGACGAGCAATGCCGCACCATTGCTCACCGTGATCGCGCCGCCGCCCTTCAGGCTGCCAGTTATCGCCAGCGTCCCGGCACCGACGCCGGTGGTGGTGTCATAGGTGTTTGCGCCCGCCAGCGTCAGCGTGCCTGCGCCTAACTTGGTGAGGCTCCCGCCACTGGTGCTCGTCAGCGCCGTGGCAAAAGTGACGTTCTGCCCGGCGGTGTCAATGCCGATGTCCTGGTTCGTGCCCGTGCTGAAGCGGGAGGAATAATCAAAGTTGTTCGCTAAACTGTATTGCAACGTGCCGCCAGTGAAGGCAATTGTCCCGCTCTTGCCCAGCGGCCCGCTGGTGCCGGCGGTTTCCGGCGCGCTGACATTCAGAATGCCGGCCGCAAGCGTTGTGCCGCCGGTATAGATATTGGTGCCGATCAATGTCACTGTGCCCGCGCCGTTTTGGATAAGTGCCCCCGTGCCGGAAATCCGGTTCGTAACCTGCAAACTGCCCGTGTGATTGAAAGTCAAAGTAGAGTTATTAGTTACGTTTCCCAAACCCAGCGTGCCGGTGGCACCACCATTGCCGATTTGCAAAACGCCCGCGCTGATGGTTGTCCAGCCATAGCTATTGGTGCCGGTGAATGTCCGCGTGAGGCTGCCGCCGGTGATAGTCAAGCCGCCGAGGCCGGTGATGTTGCCGCTGAAGGTGCAATCGTCATAGCCGCCACCGAAATTGAACGTGCTGTTGGTGTTCACCAGAATTGGACAGGCATAAGTGGCTCCGTTCGGACCGGGCCAGCCGCTGCCCAGTGTGCCGCCATTCATAATTACCGGCATTGTTACCGTCAATGTTGAACCCCACTTATAAGTCATCACCGACGCACCGGGATTGATGGTAAGATTGCCGCTGCCAGCCAGCAAGGTGTTTTGCTGGTTGTTGCCGTAAGTATCCATTAGTTGCAGCGTGCCGGCGTTGACCGTCAGGTTGCCGGCTCCGGCCAGGCTCAAACCGTTTAACACCAAAGTGCCACTTCCACCTTTGGTCAAGGTGAACCCGTTTAGATTCAAGACGCCGTCCACCGCATTCGTGCTGCCAATAAAAATGCTGTTGGCGCTGGCGATGGTGGCATTGGAACTCAAGACCACATCTTGAAGCTGTGCCCGGGCGGCGGAACTGTTGGTGAGCGCCGTGCCGCCCGCACCCGCGCCGCTGATGGCGACAGGCAGACCGAACATGGACGCGGTGAAATCCTGGCCATTGAGATTCAAAGTGCCTGTGTTGGTTACAATCACGCCGGAGCCACACGCGGTGTTAGTGCCAAGCTTCAATATGCCCGCACTTACCACCGTCGCCCCGGCATAGTTGTTCGATGCGGTCAAAGTCAATGTTCCCGCGCCGAGCTTGACCAGTGAATTATTTCCTTGAAGCGGTGCGGTGATGGTGGCGTTGCCGTTGGCGGTAATGTTGAGCGCCGTGTCAGGAACACTGAGCCAGATGGAATTGGTGCCCGCCAGCGTGTAGCTCCCGGTATTGGCACCGAACGTGATGGCATAAGGCGTCACGTCATTGGTAAGGGTAACTGTGCAATTAGTCGTCGTGCCGGCACCAAAAACTGCCAGACTAAAATCGGTCCAGGCGACATCGGCGGAACCATTCCACCAATTGGTGGTGCTGCCGCCCCAATTGCCATTACCATCCTGCGCGCCGGCCAAGGCGCCGTTTACATCCCATGTGTTGGTGATGGAAGGCTGGACGGAAACCATGACATTGTCGAGCGGCGAGTCCACGAAGTATCCCGCGTCGTAGAACAACCGGGCAAATATGGCATACGACCCGGTGTTTAAGTTGGTGGTGGCGGTAGAAAACGGCGGCAGCGCGGACGCTCCAAGCAGTTGCCCGTTGTCGCTGAAATACTGCACCGAATTGAGGGTATGACTGTTGGTGGCCGAAAAGGCGACCGACAAATTGAGGGCGGCAAAAGCCGGGAGCACCGCGCCATTGGTTGGCGAAGTAAGGTTCACGCCCGGCTGCGCGGCCATTTGGGCCAGTTGTGCGGGCGTCAGCGCCTGGTTGAAAAACTGCACTTCATCCAGCTGCCCCTTGAAGTAGCGCGAGCTACTGGTGGAATCCCAACCGAGGTAAGAAGTGCCATCGAAAGCCTGAACCCCATTCGCCACATTGTTGGTCGCGGAATAGAGCACGCCGTTGGTGGACATGAAAATCCGCGCGCGGGTTGGCTCGATGACCAAGGCCACAAACGTCCATTGGTTGCTCGGCACCACCAGGGTCGAATGCCAGCCATAAGTGCTGGAGCTGTTGTTCCAAGTGTAACTCAATTCATTCGCGGTGCTGTTGTTGAAGGTCAGGCCGGACACCGTCGAGTTGGCGCGATTGAAAAAAATGCCGGACGAGGCGCTTTCGTTGACGCTGCGGTTGACCCACGCGGTAATGGTGAGCACATTTGAATTCAGATTCAGCGGCGGAATGGATATGTTGGCGTTCGTGCCATTGAACCCGGCGGAAAAGCCGCTGGCCGGCGTGGCTCCAGGCAGGCCGAGCACGACGTTGTTGCAAAGGCCGTCGAAACTGTCTATCGAATCTTCCGCCGTCGTGCCGCTGGTTTCGTCCAGTTTCCATTCGGCCATCGGCGGCGGGATGGCGGCGGGTGTGCCGGTCACGGTCACGTTGTCGAAGGTGGATGTGTTGAGCAGGTTGTAAGTGCCGCTGGTAACGGCCAGGCCGACTTCAACCACCGGCGACATGATGATCGTGGTCGTTCCTTGTTGGGTCCAAGTGCTGCCGTCCGGCGAAGTATAGCCGGCGATGGTGTTGCCGCTGCGCACGAGCCGCACCCAAAGTGGCGCGCTGGCGGGTTGCGATACCATCGTCGTGCTGCCGCTGCCGTTGCCGCCAGCCGGATCTTCGTTGTCCGGTTGATCATAAGCTTTCAAACCGTAAGTCGCCAACCCGGCGGCATCGGCGCGATGTTCGAAAATGGAACTTTGCGCGCCGCCATCAAATACCATCAAGGCGTCAGCCACATCAAAGCCGGGACTGCTGCGAATCATCACGCCGGCCATGGCGTTGCTGCCGGTGTTTTGGTTCGTGAGGACGCGGGCCGTGATGGTCGCGTCGCCGATGACCGGCTGAAAGACAAATTGAAACTGGTCATTGTCCGCGCTCAGGCCGGAACCAGAGCCGATAACCGTGAACCCGCCGGCGTTGGTGCCGGAAGCACCGCTGCCCAACACCGCGCCGACATCTTGCGCCTGCCACGGAGCCGGCACCGGCACCACCGGCGGCGAAGCGGCAAAGATGGCCGGGGCAAGGTTGCCCAGCCCAACGGAATTAGTTCCGACGACTTGATAATAATACTGTCCAAGCGGCGTCACGGTGCTGTCGGTATAAGTTGTAATATTAGTTGCCAGGCTGGCCACGGTGGCATAGTTCACGCCATCGGTGGAACGCTGGACAACAAAGCTGGTTTCCGTCAAACCAATGGTGTTCCAATGAAACACCATCTGGTTGGAAGCAATGGTGGTGAACGCCAGTCCCGTCACCGCCGGCAGCGGCGTGCCGGCGATAGTCAGTGAATACGGCGCAGAACTGATGCCATTGGCGGTGACAAAGAGGGGATAAGTTCCCGCCAACATTCCCGGCGGCAAAGTCATTTCGGTGGTTACGACGTTGGTGCCGGTCATCAAATTACAAGTGCTCCAGTTGTAAGTGCGGCAGTAGAGAATGTTGCCGGATGAATTGGTGAAGCGCGCCACCGGATAATCGCTGTTCATCTGCCAGTCGTCGCCGTAGCCCGCACCTTCCGAAATGCCGTTGAACAAGGTGCCGGTCAAATGAAACGAGCCGTCCAGATTGGCCGTGGCGCTGAGGATAGTCGGTATCCCGTTCGTCAACGGGCTGCCGCTCGGCTGATAGACGTATAATCCCGAACCGGCACCGGAGACCAGCACCGTGCCGTTCGGCAAATCCAGCATCTCCGTGCCGTAAGCTATCTGATTGGCGATCAAGCCGCCTTCCGGCCCGTTGATGGCCGTGAAAGCATTGGCAACATAATCATATTCGTAAAACCTCGAGGTGCTGCCAAATCCGTTGTTCGTGGTGGTCATGCAGCAAAGAATTTTGCCGTTGATCATCATGGCCGTTGGCGCGTCAATCGGGGCGTTAAAATTGGGAGTAGGTGCCACCACCGTCCAAGTGCCGGCATTGGTCGCGCCGTTCGGGGTGTAAGTGCCCGCATAGTTCGTGGTCCACGGCGTGTAAACGGCATTGGTTCCCGTGCCGCCAAAGAAAACCGCCTGGCCGGTCGGCAGCAGTATTCCATTGCCCAATTCATAGCCCCAGCCATAGAGCGGGGCCGGCAGGTTTGCATCGGCAACCCATTGGTTCAGCGAGGGAATAAACCGCTCGGAGTTGGTGTCGGTGAACGTCAGGATGCTGCCATCCTGTAGCTTGACCCATGACGCCTCGTCCTGTCCACCCAGCGATGTTATCTGGGCCGACCAAGTGTTGGAGACGATGTTGTAAATGCGGATGTCGCTGCCCGGACTGCCTTCCAAAATATTTCCGTTGGACAGCGTCTCGGAAATATTGTCAATCACCGTGTCCGGCGGCGTGGCGGCCTGCGTCCAAGTGTTGTTCGTGGGCTGGTAAATTTCCGCCTTGGTCGCTCCCGATCCATACTCACCGCCCGCCACAAACAAACGCCCGTCCGGCAATACTTGCGAGGAATAATAAGTGCGCGAATCATGCATCGGGGCGAGCGTCGTCCAGGTGCCGTTCACATAACTGCCGTGGATATCCGGCGTCAGCCGGGAGCAAGGCTGACCCAAAAAAATCACCGTGCCGTCAGAGAGCAGCATCATGTGCTGCCCGCTGGGCGGATGCGGATTGGTCAGCAGCGTCCATGTTCCCGCCGAATTTCCGGACAGCGGAAAAATTACCCCCAAGGCCAGCAGCAACATCCGCAAGATTGCATAAAATTCGGTCGCAGGGCGGAAACTACGGCCCGTCGCCACCGGCTTTGATTTGAGCACAAGACGCATGTAATATAAGGATTTAATCAGATTAGTTGATTTGATGAACGATATTAGGTCTATAAACATACAACACGTCATTGGAAATGAACATCCCCAATATGGGGGAGCAGACAAAACCCAAACCCGGGCCGAACCTAAAGTTTGCGGTGTGCCGGTGGAATTAAACCCGTTGGACCATGCCAAAAATCTGGCCGTGGCCCAATTTTAGGATGCGATGAAACCGGGAGCCGCCGGGTGATTCATTCCCGCCGGTTTGATTAGTCCGCTTGCAGCTTTCAGGGTGTCCAACCCAGACGATAATAAGCCGAAGCCGGGATGCTTCCGCCCAAATCGCTGAAGTTGTCGGTGAAGATGAACAAGCCGTTGGCGGGGGCATTGGTTGTTCCAATCGTCACCCAGTCCACCATATTGGTCGAACGCTGCACGCCGTAATTGTAGCCGGGAATGCCCGCAAAACTCACGGTCGCACTGCTCCCGCCGACGCTCACCGTGGCGTTCTGGCCAATGAAAGGAACGGCGAAATACACGATGCTCACCTGTCCCGTGGCGGAGCCGCCATATCCGTCACTTACCTGGTAACTAAACTGGTCGCTGATATGGTTGATATTTTGATAGAGCAGATAAGTGCCATTGCTCAAGACGGTCACGCCATTGGTGCTGGCACCGGTGCCGGTCAAGGTGATGAGATCACCGTCCGCATCAGTTACATTAGTTAGCAGGTCACTGATCTTGATCTTCAGTGAAATGCCATTGGTCAAATTGTAAGTGACATTGCCCGCGACCGGCGGATGGTTGGTCACCACCTGGCTTAATGTGAACGTGCTGCCGAGATAGTTGGTGTCTCCGAGATAGACAGCCGTGACGGTATTCGTTCCGCGCGGCAAGGTGCTCATGGCGATGCTCGTCGCGCCACCGCCAACCAAGGTTTCCGTGTCAAACGGCACGCCATTAGTCTGGAAGACAAGGGTGCCGGTCGCATTCGCCGCCGGCAACCCGTTGGTCTGAACACTGGCGGTGAAAGTTAGGCTGTCGTTAAAGCCGGACGGATTTTCCGACGAGACCAGATTCAAGGTCGTGGTGCCGACGGCCAGAACCACGTTATTGCCGCTGACGGTGACGGTTCCATAAGTGCCCGCGCCAATGGCCGTGCCGGCCACGGAATATGTGCCAGCACTGGTGATGGCGCTAGTGGCCGAAACCAGATTGTAGTTGCCGGGTGCCAGCGGCGACGTGCTGTTGACCGTAAAGGCATTGCCATTCAAAACCAGCGCGCCCTGCGAAATGGTCAGCGCCGGATGCCAACCGTCATACGTCAAGGTGATTGGCTGTGAACCCAAGTTGACCGTGCCGCCGTTCGCGCCGTTGAGCGTGGCCGCGCTGGCCGTGCCGGCGGCGATCAAGTTGTTGCTGCTGGTCAACGCGAAGGTGCTGATGGCCGACACGTCCAAGGTCGCGCCCGCCGCGAGGTTGAGGTTTGCCGAGTTGCTAATGGAACCGCTGGCGGCCAGCGCGAGCGTGCCGGCGCTGATGGTCGTGTTGCCGGTGTAAGTGTTGGCAACCAAAAGCGTCAGCGTGCCAGAGCCGGTCTTGGTCAAGGCGAGATTGTTCTGGTTTGCGCCCGCGCCGCCGAGAGTGCCGGCGAAGGCGTAGTTGTTGACATTATTAACTGTAAGTGTCGAGAATGTCGCCGCACTTCCCACCACGCCACTGGCCGTGCTGGTGCCGACATTCGTCAAGCCAGTGATCGTCTGGTTGACGCCATTCAAAACAAGCTGGCCGGGTCCATTCGCGGTTGAACCGAGATAGACAGCGGAACCGATGGGTAACCGGTTATCGCCGCCGCTGAGCGTCAGGCTACCGGCCTGCACACTGGTAACTGGAACACTGGTGCCGGCGTTGAAATTATTTGACGCCGTGAGCGTCAGGTTGCCGGCGCCTTGGAACCAAACTGCGGTGGAGTCGCTTCCAATCATGTTGCCCGCATTGAGAATGCCACCCGCATTGCCAGAACCAGTGATAAGACCATTCATCGTCAAACTGGCGCTGGCACCAACCACAATCCGGGTGCCGTAAGTGGCGGTCAAGAGATTCACGGTGGAGGCGATGGAAGCCCCGGTCACGCCGGCCGCCACATTGATATCCACGCTGTTGACATCGAAGGTGTTGATCTGCGCGTTCGCGCCGGCACCATAGGTGCCAATGGTTCCGCCACTGGCGTTGAAGTTAATAACCTGCGAACCTTCCGCGAGCGTGGTGCCGAGATTGAAGTTAAGGTTGCCGCCGTTGAGGTTAATGGCCGATCCGGGGCTGAAATTCGCGCCGAGATTAAGCGTGCCGGCGTTGATCGTGGTGGTGCCGGTATAGGTGTTGGCGGTGGAAAGCGTGACCGAGTTGGTGCCGTTCTTGATCAGGCTATTGGTGCCGGTGATCGCGCCGGAACCACTCAAGCTGTAACTGTTGGTGTTGTTGTTGAAGACAACTACCAGCGGCGTCACGATCTGGTTGAGCGTGACCGCCGTGATGCCGGTGGCGGTGTCATCGAAGAGCACGCCATCGCCGGGAACCGGCGGTTGCTGATAGGTGGTGGAGGAACCGTTCCAAGTCCAGTTAGCGGTGTTATTGGCATCCCAAATTCCGCCGCCGACGTTGCCGCTCCAAGTAATCTGGTCATTGGCCAACACGTTCAGGTCCACCGAACTGTTCACCGTGTTGTTGACGAGGACGGCCACCACGCCGCGCGGCAGCGGAGCGAGTGTGAACGCGCCAAAGCCGGCACCGCCGATGGAGCCGGTGTATTTGATGAGCGGCCACTGGCCGACCGCGAGATTGCGGGCGACAGTATTGGTCACGATCACAGTCACCGTGCCATTGGCGGCAAGGTTGGTGACATAGACTGGCGCGGTGGAACTGCCGGCAAAATTCTGGAAGCCCAGCGTGGTGCCGCCGGTATTGCCAAGTGTGAGGCTGGCGGCATTGGTGATGGTTGACCTTCCGGCTACTATGCTCAAGTTAAGCGTCGCGCCATCACTGACAATGTTTGTGTTGCCACCGGTCAACTGGCCTGAAACATTCAAGGTGCCGGCACTAACTTGATTGGTGCCGTTCCAAGTATTGGTGGCGGTCAGAGTCGTAATTCCATTACCGACAAAGGCAATGTTGCCGGAGCTATAGATCACGCCGTTGATGGTCAAATCGCTGGCGGCGGAACCGCGCGCCACGTTCAATGACAAATTAACGCCGTTGCCGATGGTGTTCAGCTTTGCATTAATTACCGAGCCGGCAATCGAGTTTGAGACATACCAAGTAGAACTGCCGGTGCCGCCCGCAAAACCGACGCGCAAGTCGGCACCGGAGCTGACCAGATTTGGTCCCGGTCCGATCAAGCCATCCACCATCGTGATGCTTTGCTTGTAATCTTCACCGCTCATCAACCAGGTTCCCTTGTTGATGACCAGCGCCGTTCCACCACCGGCGGAATGAGTGCCATTGCCCCATAAGATTCCGTTGGTATTGACGGTAATCAATGGCGTGAAGGTTCCGCCAAAGTTGCCGTCGTTGATCTGGAAGGTGCCGTTGTTGACCGTCACGCCGCCGCTGCTGATGCTGGGATTCAAGTTCCAAATGTTCGTGCCGACGCCGTCCTTCACCAAACCACCGGTGCCGGAAATGGTGGCCGTCGAAATGGCGATATTTCCGCTGCCGCCCAAAGTCACCTGGTTTGCGCCCGCCGCCACGCCGTTGGTTAGCGTCAAGGTTCCGCTGTCGGAATTGATCCGGGCGACACCGGCCAGAGTGACCGTGCCGGCATAGGTGTTATTGCCGCTGAGATTATGCAACCCGCCGGTGTTGTTGGTGCCCGTGCCGGCCAGCGCAAGCGGAACATTGGCCGTGTTCAGGCCGCCTTGCAACTGCAACTCCGCGCCGCTGTTGACGGTCACGGTGGCGGTGCTCAAGCCATAGGGATTTTGCAGGTTGATGGCGCCGCCGCTGATGATGGTGCCGCCGGTGAACGAATTGGACGCCGTGATGGTCAGCAGGCCGGGACCTTTCTTGGTCAAAATCATGCCGCCAGTCAGCGCCGAGGTGCCCGACGCGCTGATGGTGTAATTCTTCACATTGTTGGTCACCAGCACGGCAAACGGAGCGACGGTCGCGGAAAGGTTGAGCGTGTTCGTGCCGATGGCTGTGTCGTCAATCTGCACGTTGTCGTTGTTGGTGAAATAATTCGGTGTTCCAATCAAACTCCAGTTGGTGGTGGTGCCATTGTCCCAGGTGGCCACGTTCACGCTGTTGGTCGCCCCCACCCACTCCAGCGGATTGGCGGACAATTGCAAGTCAATGGAATGATTGGCAACATTGGTGACAATCACTGCCGACACACCGCGCGGCAGGCCGGTCTGTTGCACTGCAAATGAGCCGCTTCCACCAAGCGTCCCGCTCAAGAATTGGATCAGCGGAAACTGGCCGCTGGTGAACGTGCCGGCCAGCGTGATCGTTGTCACGCCGTTGGCTGTTAGATTGGTGGCGACAATCGGCGCGGACGTGACGCTTGCAAAACCGGTGATGGCCACCGTGCTGCCCGCCGAAGTGCCCAGCGTCAGGTTGGTCGCCGCCAGCGTGCCGGCAACGTCAATTACTGACAGCGTCGCCCCGTCCACAATGGTCAACGAACTCGCCGCCACCGTGCCGGCGTTGATGGTAGTGTTGTTGGTATAGGTGAGCACGCCGCTCAGCGCGAGCGAGCCGGCGCCCTGCTTGACCAAGGCGATATTATTTTGATTCGCACCCATGCCGCCGATAGTGCCGGCATAAGTGTTCGCGCTGGTGTTGTTCACCGTCAGCGTGGAGGCGGCGGTCGAACCACCAACTAGGCTGTTAAACGCGCCAGTGCCGGGCGTGACCAGTCCGCCAACGGTCTGGCTGATGCCAAGCATAACCACCTGCCCGGCCGTGGAACCGTTACCGACGCCCAGGGTAGTGGCCGTCGGCAGAGCGTTGTTGGTTGCCAAAATCAGGCTGCCAGCATTTATGGAGGTTCCCGCCGAGTAAGTGGATTGGTTGGCGAGTTTCACAGAACCTGCTCCATATTTGTGCAGCCCAGTGGAACCAGCTTCACCGCTGCCGGTATTCGCGCCCGAGCCGGAAATCACGCCCTTGATGGTCAGGTCACCGGTGGAATTGTTGACCCCCGGATCGGCCTGGATGTTAAAGCCGTAGCTGCCAGTGCTCAGATTGACATTTGATTCCACAATGGTTCCCGAGGCTGCCGCCACGGCGTAAAGGAACTGGCCAGTGTTGACATCATACCCACGAATCGTGGCGTTGCCGGAGCCGTAGGCGCGAATCGTGGTCGGCGCCGTTTGCACGAGCAAATCGCTGTTGAAGGACATAGTGGCTCCGCCGGCAAGATACAAACCAGCCGGATCATTTACGCCGTTGCCGTTGAGGGTAAGACCGGGCGTGTAAGCTCCCTGTCCGACCGTGGCATAACCAAATTTCAAAGTCGCGCCTTGGGCCACGGTGTAAGCCGTGTCATTGGCAGACTTGGCCGTCACTTCCAGCGTGCCTTGATTTACCGTCACGCCTCCGGAGAAGGTGCTGGAGCCGGTAAACTTCAAATAACCAGGCCCGTTCTTGACCAGCGCAATGACATTGGTGGTGTTGCCGGTGCCATTTTGAATCAAACCTGCAAAGGTGTTGGACACCACTTGATTCACTGTGAGGGTCTTGGTAACTGAAACCCCGGTGATGGGCGAGTTTGAGATCGTGCCGCCGGTGCCAGACAAGGATCCGATGGAAAGGCTGTTGGTATTCATATCCAGCAATCCGCCGGTCATGGTCAGTGGGCCGGTGCCTAATCCGTTGGGATTATTGGCGGCCAACTGCAATGTGCCGGCGTTGATGACCGTGCCACCCGCAAACGTGTTGGCGTTGCTGATAATCGCCAGCGACGTGCCCGACTTGGTTAAGACGGTGTCACCCGCGATGCTGCCGGAACCGCCCAAGCCGAATATTTTCGACGAGTTGTTAAACGCGACCGACCCCGGATAAACCGTGCCTGAAATGGTCACGTTCGTGCCACTGGCAGTCGCTGCCGCCGTATCGTTGAACGTCACCACATCTGCGTTAAAGAACTTGTCGCTGGTGCCGCCGGGACTGTTCGTCCAGTTGGCGGTGGTGTTGAGATCCCAAGTGCTGCTGGATGTGCCCTGCCAGAACAAATTCGTCGGCGCCACGCCGCTGATGGTCATGGTGACGGTGGGTGAACTCACGGTGAAACTGGCGCTCGGTGTCCCGCGGACGCTGTTGGTGGCAGCCACATTCAAGGCTAGGTTGGTGGCAGCACCTATGATGGTGCCCGCACCACTGATAAGTGTATAAGTGCCGTTCGTCACCACTCCCACCGATGAGATGGTATTCGTGGCGTTCAAGGTCAGCGCCGGGCTGCCAGTCATAGCAATCACGTCGGCAGAGGACGGAGTATTGAGGTCGTAAACCAAGTTGGCGTTTGAAACCGTCAAAGATGAACCAACGGCCAAGGAAAGAACATTGCCAGAGCCGCCGATGTTCAAAGTCGTTCCATTGCCAAAGCTTAATGAGCCTGCGCCGCTCATCGCACCGATCATCGTGGCCGAGCCGGGTGTGGCATACTGCAAGGTGCCCGCATTGATGACCGTGGCACCGGCATAAGTGTTCGCGCCGGAGAGCGTGAGCGTGTTCGCTCCATTCTTATTCAATGAACCAACACCGCTTAACGCCCCGCTCAAGGCGATGGCCCCGCCAGTTGTATCAATCGTTGTGCCGGGGTTCGTATTTACCAGCGACATAGGCACCGAGCCGGTCCAAGCCGCCAGCGCACCGACTGTTCCAGCGCCGAGATTGAACACTTTCGCTCCAGCGCCATTTTGACTGATACCGGAAGCGCCGATGTTGAGCGTGCCACTCTGCAAGATAAACGTATCCGCCGAGCCGCCGTGGCCGGAGGCGCCGTTGGCCAGACCAGCGAAGTTAGCCGTGCCGCCGTTAATCGTAAACTGCGAGGCACCATCCCAACCGTTGTTAAGCGTCGTGTTGGTGACATTCAGCACGCCACCAAGAAGGTTGTAAACATTGCCGCTGGTGCTCCAGTGGCCCAGGCGGATATCGGTTGCGGAAGAACTCGTCAAGGTCACTGTGCCGCCGAGCTGGTTGACGAAGCTGTTGTTGCCGCTACTGCTATCAGCCGTGCGCAAAAACAGGCCCGACAAAGCAGCCCCGGACTGAACCATGAGGGTATTACCAGATCCCGAGGTTGACACAGTAATACCGCCGCCCAAGTTGGTCGTCGCGCTGCCGTTGGCCAGCACCAGAGTGCCACCACCGTTCACTGCCAAAGCGTTCGAAATTGTGTTGATACCGCCAAGAGTCGTTGTGCCAGTGGATGCCGGGGTAATGGATCCACCCCCGCCAATCGGACCATTGATCGTCAGATTGGCATTGGCAGCATTAAGGCTAAGCGTCTGACCAGCGGCCACAAAAACCGGGTTGGCCAAGTTTCGCGGAGTGCTGCCGCTGGCGGTGGCCAGCGTGGCACTGGCGGCGACAGTCAGCGGCCCGGTGCCCAAGGCGGAGTCCGAGGCAGACACATTCAGGGTGCCGGCATTCAAGACCGTGCCACCGGAATAAGTATTGGCGGTTGCCAGAGTCAATGCCCCGGAACCGGACTTGGTCACCCCCGCCGATCCGGCAATGGCACCCCTGCCGGAGACGGTGTAGTTCTGCGTGCTATTGAAGGTAACACCATTCGACAACCCGGCCGGGTTGACGGTGGTATTCAGAGTGATGGTGCTGGCGCTGGCAGGCGTGTTGAATACGACCACGTTGCCTTCCTGATAATTGGTGGAGATACCGCTGCTGTTCGTCCAGTTGTAAGTAGTATTGATGTCCCAAATACCGCTGGTGTTGGTCCAAAACACGGTTGACGGGCTGCTCAAAGCTGTCACCACCAAGTCAAGGGACTTATTGGCTGTGTTGTTATTAATGCTCGCTACCACACCGCCGGGAACGGATATCGGAAAGGTGGGCTGACCGCCGGAAAGTGTGCCCGTGTATTTGATCAACGGGTAGGTGCCAACGGCGAGCGTGGTGTTGCGAATGATGATGCCGTATTGCCCATAGAAGACAACATTGCCGTTCACCTGCAATGGCGCGGTGGTCGTGCTGGGGGTGAATGAATTGAAATTAAAGTCGCCATAACTATATGCTCCAGGCATGGTGGTCAGACCGGCGCAGGTCCACTGACCGTTCGCAGCGAGCAATTGCACGCCGTTGGTGGCACCAACACCAACTGTAACAACACTGTTGGCGCAGGAACCGCCGGAGGCACCAACCAACTCGCCCGCGCTCACGGTGATGGGCTTGGCAATAGTGTTGACGGCATCAAGGCGCATGGTGCCAGTGCCGGCCTTGATCAGCACCGCGCCGGCGGCGTCGCCGCTGGGCGAGGTGCGGATGACCGAGGAGATGTCGAGGTCAATGTTCGTAGTCGTGGTTCCGGAAGCTACGTTAAAAGTGGTGCTGCCCTGACGCAGCGGGGAAATTGGAATACCGCTGATGGTGGAGACTGTGGCAGAAGCGAGCGTATTCAAAGTTGAAGCATCACCGAAGAAATCAAGATTGCCGCCGCTGACACCGGCGATGGCACCGCCAGTCAGGTTGATGGTGGTGCTCCCGAGCGTCATATTGGCGGTCGTATTGACGTTCAACGTGCCGCCGGTAAGGTTGATAGGTGTCAGGCTGCTGGAGCCGCCACTGTAACCAATGGCATCACCGACGCTCAACCGCAAGGTGCCGCCCGTATTGACGGTCGCGGTGCCGCGGATCACGCCGCTGCCGCCGCCGCCGCCCGTCAAGTCGAGAATGCCATTATTGATGATGGTGCCGCCGGAGTAAGTCGCATTCTGACCAATGGCCAGCGTGCCCACACCGCCTTTGGTCAGGCTGAACGCGCCGCTGATGGAACCACCGACGGTCAGGGTGTTTGAATTCACGGTGACCGTCCGGTTGGCATTCATAACCACCGCCCCGGTGCCGAGGTTCAAATTACTTGTGCCGACAAAAGTAAAGTTGCCGTTCCAATATTGCGCGTTGTTGGCTGCCAGCGTGAGGGCGCCACCGGTGGTCGTGTCAATAGTCGTTGTCCCGGAATTGGTGAAAGGCCCGGTGCCCAGGGCATTCGTGCTGTTGAGGTTTAACTGCCCGGCGGAAAGCGTCAGGCCACCGCTGAAGGAATTACTGCCGGACAACACCCATGTGCCCGCGCCGCTCTTGGCCACAGCGATCACGCCATTGGTGGCATCATTGGAAATCGGCTGCGCCAAAGTGTTGGTTCCGGTATTGCTTCCAGTGAGCGTCAGGGTCTTAACGCCCAATCCGGCTACCAGATTTGAGGCGCTTAGATAGGCGATGGTGCCGGTGTTCGTCACGTCCAGAGTAAAACCGCCGGTGGTTCCCGTCCAGACCAACGGGCGCAGGGTCGAACTATTAGCCGTGCCCACATAGCGCAGCGTTCCGGCGGAGGTGCTGTTGGCAAGCGTGATCTGACCGCCGGTGGCGGCCGCACCCTTGCCCAGCGAACTGGCCGCGCCCTGATTATTCACGGAAGTAAATTCCGTGTTGCCGTAACTCGCCGTGAAATCTCCGGTAAAATCATTGACGTCATTGCTGAAGCGAACCGTGCCTAGAGAATAACTGGAGGATTTTTTCGTCACGTTGCCGGCACCCGTGATGTAGGAGGCCACCGTCAGATTGTTCGTGTCCAGCACCTGAAAGTTGGCCGTCACACCACTGCTCACCGTGATGGTGCGCGACGCGCCGAGCGTCACCGGATTGTTGACCGACGCCCCGTTGTTGGTGACCGCCAAGGTGCCGCTCGCGGTGAACGGCACGCCGCCGCCCGCCGCGCCCAGCGCCACATCGTTCGTGATTACCACGGTGGCTCCACCAATGGTGGCACCGCCGGTGAAGCTGTTCACTCCCAAAAGCGTTATCAGACCGGAACCGGAATTGGTAAGACCAAAACTTCCAGAGACCGGTCCGCTTAAAACCAGGCTGCCGCCGCCGGCCGAGCTTACGACCAGATTGTTTGAGAGAGTTATCCCGCCCGCCAGTGTGTTAATCCCGCTGGTCGCCAGACTGCTAATGGTCTTGGTTCCGGTCGAACCGGCACGGACATTGATCGTGTTAGTGAAATTTTGTCCGCCGCCAGCCGCGCCCAAGTTCAACGTCGCGGTATTGGTTCCCGAAGTCTCACCGAGAAAAAAGTTGGGGCTGTTGCTGGCGTAACCCGTGGCGTTGAACTGCAAGGTGCCGCCGGAAATGTAGGTGTTGCCGCTGTAGGTGTTGGTGGCGCTCATCTGGATCACACCAGTCAGGGGCAGCAGAAAGCCGTTGACCACTACGTTCTGGCCGCTGCCGCTGATCGGGCCGGCAAAGTTGACCGTGCCGCCGGTAGCCGCGCTCAAATTGATCTGGCCGTTAAGCGTGATCGGGCTATAAAACGTGTCGGTCCCGCTGGTGTTCAAGCCGCCAATCGTCCGTTCCACCGTGCCGCTCTGATAAGTCGTGATTGGATTGGTAAAGTTCAGCCCGCCGGACAGGGGCGAAAGCCAGAGCTTGGCGGGCGTGAAACCGCTGCCGTCGCCGACCGTCACCGTCTGGCCACTGGCCAGACTGCCGCCGGTATCCATCCACAATTCACCCGCATTGATGTAAAGGTTGGTGCTGCCGCCCCAAGTTTGCGCGGCCTGAACATCCACGATGCCATAGGTGCTGCCGGTATCTTCAATATTCATGTCCACGCCGGCTTTTCCAGCTTCGCCGGAGTCCAAATCATATTGCAGGATGAGCTTGTGAGCACTGGCGATATTGTTGGCCGAACCACCATAAACCTGATACTCCACATTGTTGTCATTATACACCGGCTGGGAAAACGTCAGGTCGCCATTCACGGGATTTAGCTGGATGTAGCCAAGACCGTTCTTGCTTCCTGAAGTAGGTATGCCAATGGACTGGGGGTAGTAACTGTCGTTTTCAATCTTTGTGCCGAAGTTGATCCCGGCTCCATTTCCAGTAATGGGGTCGGAATTGGGAAAGCCGGAGTCAAATAAAATATTGGTAAAGGTTGACCAGTAAGGCGAGCCGCTAGATGTCCAGTCGTAATACATGGCTGTCTGGCAGGACACCTTGTTGATGAAATGCAGTTCATAACCCCATCCGTTCGGCGGCTGGCTGCCACTCCAATTCCAGTTGTCGTTGTAGGAAAAGTTTCCGGTGCAATCGCCGCCATTCCATTGAACCTGGGTTTGTGCTTGCACCGAACCAACGGCCGCGTTGAGCAGGATGACAAACAATCCCAGCACCGCCATTGGCCGTGTTCGATTGGTCGTTGCGGTGTGCGGGCATTTCATGGGCGGCCTTTCTTCAAGAGCGGTGGTTGAACAATTCATTTTGGCGCGGAGGGTTTGCACCGGGGACAAAAAAAGAGTTTTCATCTTGAAAAAAGCTTCTGGGGAATTTGAACAGATTTTTGAGTTTTAGTTCTTAAGGGTTTATTCTGCTACATCCACATCGCCGGCAACACCGCACATTCATGCTGCCATTTGTGCCGAAGACAAAAATATCGCCCGCCGCCGGTCAGGATGGCTCCGGCTCTCCGGGCCGGTCTTGGCGAAAATCCGCGCCTTCATTGTTTTATTTTGCGGGTGTATTCTTGACGTTTGACATGACCAACTGGCTGCCCCAATGCTTCGCCAGCATCTCACCACGAACGCAGAAACAATAGCATCAAACAACAAGGGCACCACTACCACATTTGGGGGAGGCGCTTTCAAATCTTGGCTGGGTAATCCCCTGGCATGCTCGCGCCAGCCTGTTTCAGGCCTTGACGACGCCTTGCATCCGGCAGGTTTTTTTCCTGGAAATCAGCGGCCGGGAATTACATCGGAAAAACCACCTTCAGCCCGGCCTTTTGAAAATTCATTTCCCGATGCAAAACGCGCTGAAGATGGCATCCAGCAAATCCTCCGTCGTCGTCTTGCCCACAACTTCGCCGACGGCATTGGCGGCGATCCGCAAATCCATCGCCACCAGTTCCAGCGTGGCGTCGGCCCGCAGCGCGTCCGCCGCGAACCGGGTGGCGGCGCGGGCACGGTTCAGCGCGTCCTGATGCCGCGAGTTGATGGCCACCTGCAACATCTCGGCCTTGATTTCGCCGGACCAGACTAAATTCTTGATCGCGTCTTTCAACGCTTCCATCCCCTGCCCGCTCGCGCACGAGACTTCAAGGTTGAAAGTTGCAGGTTGAAGGTTGCAGGTTGCCGGCAAGTCCAGCTTCACCGGCAAGTCCGTTTTGTTGCGGACGAGAATTCTTTTTTTGCCGGCGAACTCGGTGAAATAATTTTCATCCGCACGCGTCAGCGGTTCGCTGGCGTCGAGCACGTGCAAAATCAATTCCGCCTGCGCGAGCGATTCGCGGCTGCGGCGGATGCCTTCGCGTTCAATTTCATCCCGCGCCTCGCGCAGGCCGGCGGTGTCAATAAAGACCACCGGCAGCCCGCGGATGTTCGCAGTCTCCTCAATCGTGTCGCGCGTGGTGCCGGCAATGTGCGAGACGATGGCGCGGTCGCGGCCGAGAAGTTGGTTGAGCAGGCTGGACTTGCCGGCGTTCGGCCGGCCTACAATCGCCGCCCGGATGCCGCGCCGCAAAATTTGCCCTTCGTTCGCCGTGCGCAACAGCTCGTCCATGAACGCAATTCCGTTTTCCAAACGCGCCAGCAATTTTTCTTTCGTGTCCGGCGAAATGTCTTCGTCGGGAAAATCAATGTGCGCCTCGACGTGCGCCAGCGTGAGCATCAAATCGTCGCGGAGTTTATTGATGCGCTGGGAAAGCTTGCCAGCGAGCTGTTCATTGGCGGCGGCCAGCGCAAGCTCGGTGCGCGAATGAATCAAATCCGCGACCGCTTCCGCCTGCGCCAGGTCAATGCGTCCATTGAGAAACGCGCGCTTGGTGAATTCGCCCGGCTCGGCCAGCCGCGCGCCGTTGGCCAAAATGGCGTCGAGCACGAGCTTGGCCGGCAGCAGTCCGCCGTGGCAGGAAATCTCCACCGTGTCCTCGCGCGTGAACGTGCGCGGTGCCCGCAAAACCGACAGCAGCACCTCATCAATCATTTTTTCGTCACGGATGATTTTCCCAAATTGAATCGTGTGCGTCGGCGCGGCGGATGGTTTCACCGAGCTTTTCCCGACGGGCAAAAAACTTTTGTCGGCAACGGCGAACGCCTGCGCGCCGGAAAGGCGGATGACGGCCAGCCCGCCTTCGCCGAGCGGCGTGGCGATGGCAGCAATGGTGTCGTCGAGCATGAGGGAAGGTTACAGGTTGCTGGTTGAAAGTTGCAAGTTGTGCGTGGCGAAGTCCAACCTGCAACTTGAAACTTTTAACTTGCCACTAAACATGGCGGCAGTTGCCAATCTGATTTTCCGCGTCGCGGCCTTGCAGAAACAGCCGCGCTTTTGCGTAGCTTTTCTTGTGCAGATAATGCCGCAGTGCCGGATCGGTGCCGGGCGGGAGCTGTTTCGTCAATTCGTCAATGCGCGAAAAGTGCGGCAGCAGGCTGGGTTTGGACTGCGCGGCGGACATGGCGCGACAGCGTCTTCCAGTTGCACGAGCGCCGTGAGCAGTTCGTTTTCAATGGAGTTTTTCATGCGCGCAGAAACAATCACGGCCAAATCAATGCGGGAATGTGGGCCTGAACGTGAAGTGATGAAGATCAAAATTTCCCTGCAAATACAGGCTGGTCAGCTCCCGCTCCATGCCGGAGGTCAGCACGATCACAATGATGGTGGAAAGATACAGGCCGAAGGCGTGCGTCGGATCCGGCTGCAACACGCGCGGAAGGCCCTGATAAAGCGTCCAGATGGCCAGCAAAATGCCAAAGATCCAACCGGCCCACGGCGACATCATCGGTGCCGCATCCATCACGCGCAGCAGCAGCAGCGGGCTGAAACTGTAGGCGATGACCGCAAAGGCCTCGCGGTATTGGTTGCGACCGTGAAAGGTCTGGCAGATTTTCAGCAGCAGCAGCGCGCAAAGCAACACCACGATGATGAGCAGCAGCGATTGGATGATTTCAAACGTGATGACCTCGGCGCGGGGAAAGTCCCGGAGCCTTTTGAAATCCGGCTGCCATTTGCCCCATTGCGCCAAGCCCCAGCCCTCCACCGCCGAGCCAAGCACGATCAGCGGCAACAACTGGATCGCCACGATAAACCCGACGCTCCGGCGCGATTGGGCGATGCGGTCCCATGCCACCACTGGTTCAAATATCAGGAAAAACGCCTTGATCATCCGTCCGCAAACTTTAACCGCCCGCCGTCGCACTTGGCAACAAAATCCGCTTTCACCGGCCCGCCCCGCGTGATTAACTGGGCGGGTGAAAGTTGATCTCGGCATTTGGAACAAGCTCACGCAGGCGGTCGTCGCGCTCGTCGCGCTGGCGATCCTGCTCATGATTGGCTGGGCCTACCTGCCGGTCATCCAGAAAAATGAGCGGATGCGCCGCGAAATTGACCAGTTGGAAACCCAGCAGAAACAACAGGAGGAAATTTACCGGCAGCTCCGCGCCGAAATCGAGGCGCTCCGCAACGACCCCAAAACCGTCGAACGCCTCGCCCGCGAAAAACTCGGCTACGCCAAGACCGATGAAGCCGTCATCCGCTTTGAAACGGCGGCCACCAATCCTCCGGCACATTGAATCGGTGCGACTTCTCGGCGCGACGAGTTCCACCAGTCCCAAAAATCTTTTTCTTTTGCGAAGGCGCGCAAAAGTTGGAAACCGTCTCACGGCTGGCTGCGGCCAAATAAAAAACCGCCCCGGTTTCCCGAGGCGGCAATCAATCAGCATTCCGAATTCGCCATTCGCCACTCGCTTCACACCGTCATGATTTCTTTTTCCTTGCCCACCACATGGGCGTCAATCTTGGCGATGGAGTCGTTCGTCAGCTTTTGCAAATCCTTCTCGGCCTGCTTTCCCTCGTCCTCGGTGATGCCGCTGTCATGGCCGTGTTTCTTGATCAAATCCATCGCTTCACGCCGGACGTGCCGGACGGACACGCGCCCGTCCTCGGCCATTTTTTTGATGAGCTTCACGAATTCCTGCCGGCGCTCCGTGCTCAATTCCGGGAACGACAGCCGGATCAGCTTGCCCTGCACCACCGGCGACAGGCCGATGTTCGCCTTTTGGATCGCCTTCTCAATCGCCTGCACCGCGCTCGCGTCCCACGGCTGGATGACCAGCATCCGCGGCTCCGGCGTGCTGATGTTGGCGAGTTCGCGGATGCGCATCGGCGAGCCGTAAACTTCCGCGACAATATTCTCGACCAGACCGGTGGACGCCTTGCCCGTGCGGACGCCGGCAAAGTCATTCACCAGCACCTGTTCGGTCTTGATCATTTTTTCTTCCGCTTCCAAAAGAATGTCGTCGAGTGTCATAATGCCGCCAGCCTAGCAAAACCTTTTGCGGCTGTAAAAATGTTTCGCTCCGCCAATTGGCGCTCCAACAAACATTGCATCCGGGTTTCATCTGTGAAAATCTGTGGCTAAATATTTTTATTGTGGCCACTGAAACCCTTCATTTTGAAAACGCGCGGTTCGCGCAGCAGTTGTTCAACCACGAGCCGCGCAATTTGTCGGCGCTGGAAACCGAACTCGGCGTCAAGGCCACTTCGCGCGAAGGCTGGATCAAGCTCGACGGCCCGGCGGACGGCATCGAACGCGCCAAGCAGCTTTTCGCCTCGCTGCAAAACTTGCTGCAAGCCGGCTCGCCGGTGAAAAACCGCGAGTTCACCCACGCCCTGAACGTCGTCAAACACGAAGGCGCCACCGTGCTGAAAGACATGGTGAGCGACCGCGTGACGACGCACGAACGCAAGCCCGGCGTGACCGCCAAAACCGCCGGCCAGAAAAAATATCTCGACGCGATCCGCAAACACGACATCACGTTTGGCATCGGCCCGGCCGGCACGGGCAAGACGTTTCTGGCCGTGGCGATGGCGCTGTCGGCTTTGCGCGAAGGCGCGGTTTCACGGATTATTCTGACACGACCAGCGGTCGAGGCCGGCGAGGCGCTGGGATTTTTGCCCGGCGACCTGCTGGAAAAAATCACGCCGTATCTGCGGCCGCTGCATGATGCGCTGCACGATATGCTGCCCGCCGACGAAATCGCCAAGCACATGGAGCGCGCGACGATTGAAATTGCGCCGCTGGCCTATATGCGCGGACGCACCTTGAACGGCGCGTTCATCATTTTGGACGAGGCGCAAAATTCCACGACCGAGCAGATGCTGATGTTTCTCACGCGGCTCGGCCACGGCTCCAAGGCGGTCATCACCGGCGACGAGACGCAGATAGATTTGCCGCCGCACAAACATTCCGGGCTGGCCGAGGCGCATCGCGCCCTTAAGCACACGGAAGGCATTTCGATCATCGAATTTTCCAAGCGTGACGTCGTGCGGCATCCGCTGGTGCAGCGCATCATCGCGGCTTACGAGAATCATCGCGGCAAGGCGAAAACGGAAGCAGAATGAAATCATTTCGTAGGAGCCGAGGTGACGAGGCTCAAACTTAAAGAAAATTAGAGACTCACGTCGTCTCCTACAACTTCAAAGAATGAACATCGTCATCGCCAACCGGCAGCGGACAAAGAAAATTAACACCCGCTTGCTCAAGCAAATCGTGGCTGCGTTGTTCGCGGAACTGGAAATTTCCGAGGCGGAACTCGGCATCGCGCTCGTCGGTGCCGGGGAAATGGCCCGTGTGAATTGGCAGTTTCTTAAGCACGAAGGCTCGACGGATGTCATCACGTTTGACCATCGGAATTCCGAATTTCAAATTTCAAATTTCAAATTGGAAATTCACGGCGAACTTTGCATCTGCGTGGACGACGCGGTTTCGCAGGCGAAGCAGTTCGACACAAGCTGGCAGTCAGAACTGGTGCGCTACATCGTTCACGGCGTTTTGCATCTGCTCGGCTACGACGACTTGAAACCGCAGTTGCGGCGCGAAATGAAGCGCGCGGAAAACCGGCTGGTGCGGCGGCTGGCAAAACGATTTTCGCTCGCGCAACTTTCCGGCGCGGCTAAACTGGTGCCATGAGAAAAACAATTTTTGCGCGCTGGCGGGCGAGTTTCCTGACCGGACTCGCGGTGGCGCTGCCGGCGCTGCTGTCGCTCGCAGCGGTCAAGTGGCTATTCGGCACTATTTCCAGTTTCACGGACACGCTGCTTTTTTTCCTGAAGTATTGTCCCATTGACCCGACGTTTGTTTATGAAAACGGCCAGTCCGGCCCGATGTTCTGGTATTGGAGCCTGCTGGCGCTGGCGCTGGCGGTCGTTTTGATTTCCATCGTCGGCGTGCTGGCGCGGTATTACATCGGCAAGCGTATGATCGAATGGCTCGACCTGGCGATGATGAACGTGCCGCTGCTGAACAAATTTTACGGCGCGATCAAGCAGGTCAACGAGGCTTTCGCGGGCAATAAAAATTCCTTCAAGACCGTCGTGCTGGTGGAATTTCCACGCGAAGGAATGTATTCCGTCGGCTTCCTCACCAGCGAGCAGCGCACCGAGGTGCAGCAAAAGACCAGGGAAAATGTCGTCAGCGTTTTCATCCCCACCACGCCGAATCCCACGTCTGGTTTTCTCGTGCTGGTGCCGGAGGAAAAAGTCACCAAGCTCGACATGAGCGTGGCCGACGGCATCAAATATATCGTCAGCCTCGGCTCGATCTCGCCGGAACAACTGCCGAAAATCAAATGACCGAGTCCGCCAGCGGCATCATCTTGCGGACGCGGCCACTCACGGAAACGAGCCTCATCGTCCACTGGCTCACGCCGAATCTGGGCCGCGTCGCCACGGTGGCGAAAGGCGCGCGGCGGGCCAAATCGCCGTTCGCCGGCAAGCTGGATTTGTTTTACGTCGCGGATTTTTCCTTCAGCCGCAGCCGCCGCTCCGAATTGCACAATCTCCGCGAAGTGAAATTGCATGAAACGCATGGCGCGATTCGCGAGGACATTTTGAAATTACAACAGGCAGCTTACGCCGCCGCGTTCCTTGAGCAGGCCACGGAAACGGAGTCGCCGCTGCCGGAAATTTTCGGGCTTGTGCGCGGCTTTCTGAAACTGCTGTGCGAAGAGCCGCCGCAGCCGCAGAATATTTTTGCGCTCGAATTAAAACTGCTCCACGAACTCGGCCTGGAACCGGACTTGGACGAATCCCGCCTCACGCCCGGCGCAAAAAAGATCGTCCAAAATTTTCTGGCCGGCGACTGGAACAGCGGATCGCGGCTGAAATTATCCGCCGCGCAAATCGCCGAGCTGCGGCAGTTCCTGCACGGCTTTTTAATTTTTCACCTGGGCCGGCTGCCGCGCGGCCGGGCGGCGGCGGTGGCGGGCGAACATTGAATTTGTTTCCGTTGGCGTATTTATTGCTTATATTTTGCCCATCAGACCGACCTATAAATTCATCAAGAAGTTCTCCAGCCTGCGGATGCAACTGGTGGCGAGTGTTTTTTTGTGGATTGCGCCGGCGCTGGTGCTCACCTTCATTCTGAATCAGGACTGGTTCTGGAAATATGCGCCGGCCTGGCTCCAGCAATATACGTCGAGCGTCCCGTGGACGAGTCTGGTCGTCGGCCTGCTGGCGCTGGGTGCGGCGTGGTATGGCGGCGAACATTTTATTCTGCGGCAAGTCCGGGCGCTGACCCGCGCGGTGCTGCGGCTGGCCGGCGGCGATTTGCAGGCGCGGACGGGGCTCAAGGAAGTCGAGGGCGAACTCGGCCAACTGGCGGAAAAATTCGACGAGCTGGCCGACTCGCTCCAGCAGCGCGAAAACGAACGCGACCTCGCCGACCGAAAATTGCGCGACCAGGCGCACCAGCAAACCATCGTCGCCGCGCTCGGCCAGTGCGCGCTGACGAATGACGATTTGGACACGCTGTTCGAGCAGGGCGCGATGCTGGCCGGGCAGATGCTTTCGATTGAATACGCCGCCGTTTTTCAGCGCGTGCCCGACGGGCGCCTGTTGATGCTCGCCGGCACCGGCTGGAAATCCGGCGTGGTCGGGCAAACGCTGGCGTTCGATGAAAAGGATTCCCAGCCCGGCTTCAGCGCCGACACCGGCGAAGTGGTCGTGGTGCCGGACCTTGCCGGCGACCCGCGGTTTAAGCCGCATCCGCTGCTGACGGAACACGGCGTGGTCAGCGGCGTGACGGCGGCGATTCCGACGCGCGGCAAACCATTCGGCGTGCTGGCGGTTTTTTCCACAAGCCGGCGCGAATTCAGTTCCGAGGAAATCCAATTTCTGCTCGCTGCCGCCAATACCATCGGCATGGCGGCGGAACGCAAGCACGCCGAAATGGCGATGCAGAAGCTCGCCGCGTTCGTGAAGGAAAATCCGAATCCGACGCTGGAACTGGACGCCAGCGGCGCGGTGAATTATTTCAACGCCGCCGCGCAGCAGCTCGCGCTGGCGGTCGGCAAGACGCAGCCGCAGGATATTTTGCCGGAAAATTTCGGCGAGATCGCGGCGAACTGTTTGCAGACCGGCCGCAGCAAATACGATTTGGAGACGCGCATCGGCGACCGGACCTTCGCCTGGACGCTGCATCCCGCGACCACCGGCGACGTGGTGCATTGCTACGGCGAGGAACTCACGGGCCGCTTGAGTTTGGAGGAACAGCTCCGCCAGTCGCAAAAAATGGAATCCATCGGCCAGCTCGCGGCGGGAGTGGCGCATGATTTCAACAACATGCTCACCATCATCCAGGGCCATTCGAGCCGGCTGCTGGCCGATCCCGAACTGGCACCGGGCGTGCAGGATGCCGTGCTGGCCGTCCACGGCGCGGCCGAGCGCGCCGCCGGCCTGACGCGGCAACTGCTCATGTTCACCCGCAAAAATGTGATGCAGCCGCAGCCGCTCGATTTGCGCCAGGTGGTCGGCAACATGAACAAAATGCTTTGCCGGCTGCTCGGCGAAACAATTTCGCTGCAATTTCAGCCGCCGGCGAATTTGCCGAACATTTACGGCGACCCCGGCATGATCGAACAGGTGCTGATGAACCTCGCCGTCAACGCCCGTGACGCCATGCCCGACGGCGGCACGCTGACCATCAGCCTGATGGAATTCAGCACCGGGCCGGGTTACCTCGACTACCATCCCGATGCGCGGGCCGGCCGGTTTGTGCGCCTGCAAGTCACCGACACCGGCTGCGGCATGAATGCTTCCGTGCGCGCCCGCATCTTCGAGCCGTTTTTCACCACCAAGGAAGTCGGCAAAGGCACCGGCCTCGGCCTGGCCACGGTGTTCGGCATCGTCAAGCAGCACGCCGGCTGGATTGATGTCACGAGCGAAGTTGGCCAGGGCACGACGTTCACCGTTTATTTTCCGGCCAGTGAAGCGCCCGTGCCGGTTGAAGCGGAAAAACCGGTCATCGCCGCGCCGGTGTCCGGCGGCACGGAAACCGTGCTCGTCGTCGAAGATGAATTGGTGCTCCGCGAAATGGCGCGCGACTTTCTCACCGACTGCGGCTACCGCGTGCTCGAAGCCGCCTCCGGCCGCGAAGCGTTGCAAATCTGGGGCCAGCACCGGACGGAAATTGACCTGCTGCTGACCGACATGAAAATGCCCGAGGGCGTTTCCGGCATGGAACTCGCCGAGCACATGCTTCAAGACCGGCCTTGGCTCAAAATCATTTTCACCAGCGGCTATTCCGACGATGTGGTCAGCCCGGAATTTCTGGAACGCACCCGCTCGCGTTTTCTCGCCAAGCCCTACGCCTATTCCGACCTGACGCAACTCGTCCGCGAATGTCTCGACGGCAAAAACGTCACCACCGCTTCGGATTAAACTCAGATCCGCAATGCCCGGTCTCAGGCGATTTTCCGCAGCTTCGTCACGCGGCCAACTTCAACCCACTCGACCACGAAAATATTTCCTTCGTGATCAAAATACGCACTGTGTGGTGCGACAAACTGGCCGGGCGTAAAGTGGTCGCGCGGCTTGTCGCGCAGCCCGCCGTAGCCCGGCCCCTGGCCGAGGTGCGTGATGAGCTGGTTGTTTTTGTCCAGCAGCGTGACACGCGATTCGAGATCGGGCACCACCATCAGGTCGCCGCGCGTGTGAAAATGACACGGCGCGTGCATCTCGTCGGTGACGAAATTGAGGTGCTGCCCGTCGAGCGTAAAATTTTGCAAACGACGATTGCTGCGGTCCGCCACGACGAGCACCGGTTTTTCGCCGCGCAAATCCACCATCAAGCCGTGCGGGCAATCCGCCTTGCCCGCTTCCTTGCCTTTGCCGCCGAAGCTGCGGAGGTATTTCGCGTCGCGATCATATTCATGGATGAAACTTTTGCCATAGCCGTCCGCCACATAAAAATTTCCACCCGGCGCAACCGCGATGTTCGTCGGCACGAATTCGTCCGGCATCGTGTAACCATTGCATTGTTCCGGCGCCCACTTTCGCCAAAGCGCCTTGCCCGCCAAAGTGGTTTTCGCAAATTCGTGACGCTTGGTGTCACACAGGTAAAAAAATTCCTGGTTGCCCTCGCGGCTCAAATGGAGACCGTGCGCGCCGCCCTTGTATTCCTTGCCCCACGAGCGCACAAATTTTCCCTCCGCATCAAACACGACCACCGCGTCGTCAATCGTCGCGCCTTTGCCGACGGTATGTTTGATATGAATTTCGCCCTGCGCGTCCACCGCGACGCCGTGCGTGTTGCCATAAACATGGCCGGCGGGCAGCTCGCCCCAGTCGTGGATGCACTCATATTGATGTTCGCCCACGCCGAGAATGGGCGGTCGCGTGCCGGTTTTGTCATCGGCAATGATGTAAGGCGCGGCGGCAAAAAACGCGGCGGCGGTGCCGGAGCGCTTGATGAATTCACGACGGTTCAGACGGGATTTTTTCATGGCGATTGGTTGTGAAGGCGGTTGAAAGAATTTCAGGCGATCAATTGGTCAATCACGTTCGCCGGCACGACGCCGGTGAGCCGCTGGTCAAGGCCTTGGAAACGATAAGTGAATTTCAGATGATCGAAGCCGAGCAGCTTCAAGGCGGTCGCGTGAAAATCGTGAACGTGGACGGGGTCTTTGACGATGTTGTAGGAAAAATCATCCGTCTCGCCGTGAACCAAGCCGGGCTTCGCGCCGCCGCCCGCCATCCACATCGTGTAGCAGCGCGGATGATGATCGCGACCATAATTTTCCTTTGTCAACTGGCCCTGCGAATAAATCGTGCGGCCAAACTCGCCGCCCCAAACGACGAGCGTGTCTTCCAGCATCCCGCGCGCCTTCAAATCTTGAATCAATCCGTAGCACGCCTGGTCAATGTCCTTGCATTGCATCGGCAGCCGACCGCTGACATTCGAGTGCGTGTCCCAGTTGTTGTGGTAAATCTGCACGAACCGCACGCCACGCTCGACGAGCCGCCGCGCCAGCAGCGCTGTGTTGGCGAACGTGCCGGGTTTTTTCGCCTCATCGCCGTAAAGCGCGTAAGTCGCCGCCGATTCTTTCGAGAGGTCGGACAGCTCCGGCACGCTGGCCTGCATCCGAAACGCCAGTTCGTATTGCTTGATCCGCGTGTGCGTTTCGGGATCGCCGACGGTATGGAAATTAATTTCATTCAGCGCCTTCAAGCCGTCGAGCGTTGTGCGCCGGACTTTGTCATCCACGCCCTGCGGATTGTTGATGAACAAAATCGGATCGCCCGCCGTGCGCAAGGAAACGCCCGCGTGTTCACCCGGCAAATAACCCGCCGACCACAGCCGCGTGCCGATCGCCTGCAATTGCTCGGTGTTCGTGGACTTCGCGATGAGCACCACGAACGTCGGCAGATTTTCATTCATCGAGCCAAGGCCATAGGACACCCACGAGCCGATGCACGGCTTGCCGGTGATCTGGTTGCCGGTCTGCATGAACGTGATCGCCGGCTCGTGGTTGATCGCATCGGTGTTCATCGAGCGGATGAAGCACAGGTCATCCGCCATTTTCGCCGTCCACGGCAGCAGTTCGGAAATCCACATGCCGTTTTTTCCGTATTGCGCGAACTTGTATTTCGACGGCGCAATCGGCAGCCGCTTTTGCCCGCTCGTCATGGTCGTGATGCGCTGGCCCATGCGGACGGAATCCGGCAAATCCTTGTCAAAATAATCGCGGAGCTTCGGCTTGTAATCGAACAAATCCAACTGCGACGGCCCGCCAACCATGTGCAGGTAAATCACGCGCTTGGCCTTCGGCGGGAAATTCGGCCCGATGGCCGCGATCATTTTTTTTGCATCGGTCGTGGCGGCGGTTTTTTTGTCGCCGGCAAATAATAAATTCGGCGCGAGTGCCGCCAGCGCCGCCGTGCCGAGCAAACTGGCGCCACGCTTGAAAAACTGGCGGCGCGTTTCGTAGCGGACGTAATCCTGAAGCAGCGCGTGCGGTTTGAATTCGTTGCTCATAAATTATTTGTTCAACACTTCATCCAGGTTCATCAGCTCATTCGCCACCATCGTGTAAGCCGCGAGCGTGGGCGCATCCAATTTCGCGTCCGGCTTCGACTCGCCGACGGCCAATAGTTGCTCCGCCTCCTTCGGCTCCGCTTGGTAGTGCGCCAGCAGATTGCCGGCATTCGCGGTGATGATTTTCTTTTCCTTCACCGTCAAGGGCCGCGCGAGCAGCCGTTCCGCCATGAAATCCAGACGGTCGGTTTGGCCCTCCAGACTTTCCTGCGCGAGATGTCGCGCGGCCTCGACGAACTGCGGATCGTTCAACGTCACCAGCGCCTGCAGCGGCGTGTCCGTGCGGTCGCGGCGCACGGTGCAAACCTCGCGCGACGGGGCGTTGAAAATTTCCAGCGAAGCCGGCGCGGCCTGACGTTTCCAAAACGTATAAACGCTGCGGCGATATAAATTGTCGCCGTGGTCCTGCACATAATTCCGCGTGTCGCCGCCCGGCATTCCCACTTCATTCCAAATGCCCGGCGGCTGATACGGACGCGCGCTCGGCCCGCCGATTTTTTCCACGAGCAGGCCGCTCGCCGCCAGCGCGTAGTCGCGGATCATTTCCGCGTCCATGCGGAAACGTGGCCCGCGCGCGAGCAGGCGGTTCTCCGGATCTTTCTCTAATTTCTCCGGCGACGCCACGGCCGACTGCCGATACGTGGCGGACATGACCATCAATCTGAATATTCGTTTCACGTCCCAGCCGTGCTCGCGGAAGTCCACGGCGAGCCAGTCGAGCAGTTCGGGATGCGACGGCGGCTCGCCCGCCACGCCAAAGTCGCCGGCGGTTTTCACGAGGCCGACGCCAAAAAGTTCCTGCCAGAAACGGTTCACCGTCACGCGCGCCGGCAGCGGATTTTCCGGCCGCAACAGCCATTGGGCAAAACCGAGCCGGCTGCGCGGCGCATCCGCAGACATCGGCGGCAAAAAACTGGGCGTGCTGGCCGTGACGCGGTCGCGCCGCTGGTCATAAGCGCCCCGGAACAAAACATAGGCTTCCGGCTCGTTGGTCCGTTCGTTCATCACATAAGCCACCGTGGCCCGCGCACGAATTTCCAGATCCTCTTTTTTCAAGGCGTCGCTCGCCGCCAGCAAATCCCGATACACCTGATCCGCCTTGTTCAGCCAGAGCGAAAATAATGCTTCCGTCTCGTCCGGGTTGCGCTCCGGTTTGACCGCGAGCCATTGCAAGCGCGGCAAATTCATCAGCCCCATGATTTCATCACGTTTCAGCTCGCGCGCGAAAATTTTCAAATCCTGCAAACCCGTTTTGGCCACCGGCGAGGTGGTGTTGCGCTGGCCGAGTTTGAACGGCACCGTCGTCCGCGTGGATTCCTTGAGGTTGTCGTTCAGCACCGTCATCTCCTGCAACTCGCCATTCAGATAAATCTTCACGCCCTTGGCCTTCGAAGATCCGTTGTAGGTGATGCAAACATGATTCCACCGGTCTTTCGGCAATTCTTTTTTGCCGGCAACCTTGAGCGCGTTGTCCGGCCATTGGTGGATGAAATGAATCGTCGGCCGGCCGCCTTCCAGCCACAAATCCCAGCCGCGAAAAGTTTGATCCTGATCCGCCATCCGCGCGAACAACGCGCCGTTGTTGTTTTCATTCAGCCGCACCCAGACCGAATAGCTGAAGGCGTTCGTGCGCTCAAAATCGCCGACGGACGCGAACTCCGGCGCGTTCGTGCCGCTGATGGTGTAGGCTTTTTCCGCAACCGCGCCAGCCTGCCAGTTCGTGTTTGCGCCCAGCGCGACAGTCTGATTCGTGCCGGCAAATTCAAAATTGATCTGCTCGCCCGCGCCTTCGTCGAGCGGCGCGGCAAAAATAAGTTTCTCCGCCGTCGGCTGGGCGGAGATGCCCGTGAGATACGGCTGCGCCAGCCAATTGGTGAAATCGCCGTGCGCCGAATTTTTCCGCGCCACAATTTTTTGGTCGGCGGCGGGAATTTCGTCGCCGAGTTTTTGCCAGCGCCCGTCGTCCGCCGGCTTGGGCACCACCATCACCGGCGGCGTGGCCTTGATGTTTCCGTCCATCGCCTTCTGCGTGATGTTGTTGAAAAACGCGGACAGCGAATAAAAATCCTTCTGCGTCATCGGGTCATATTTGTGGTCATGGCAAACAGCGCAACCGGCGGTCAGGCCGAGCCACGTCTGCGCGGTCGTCTCCGTGCGGTCGCGGGTGTAGGCCACCAGAACTTCCTCGTCAATCGAGCCGCCTTCGTTGCTGGTGACGTTGCAGCGATTGAAGCCGCTGCCGATTTTCTCATCGCGCGTCGCGTTCGGCAGCAAATCGCCCGCGAGATTTTCAAGGGTGAACTGATCGAACGGCAGGTTTTGGTTGAACGCGTTGATGACCCATTCGCGATAAGTCCACATCTCGCGGTAATTGTCGAAGTGAATCCCGTGCGTGTCGCCGTAGCGCGCCGCGTCGAGCCAGTAACGCGCCCGATGCTCGCCCCAGGCCGGCGACGCGAGCAAACGATCCACCAACTTTTCGTAGGCGTCCGGCGACGGGTCTGTTACGAAAGCTTCCACCTGCTCCGGCGACGGCGGCAAGCCCGTCAAATCCAAGCTCACGCGGCGGATCAAAGTGCGCTGGTCGGCTTCGGCGTTGGGCTTTAATTTCGCGGAATCCAACCGGGCGAGAATGAAATTGTCCACCGGATTGCGCACCCACTTCTGGTTTTTCACAGCGGGCAACGGCGCTTTCACCGGCGGAATAAACGACCAGTGCGGCTCGTATTTTGTGCCGGTGGCGATCCATTTTTTCAACAGCTCCTTTTGCGCCGGCTTCAACACCTTGTTGACCTTGGCCGGCGGCATCTGATCGTCATCCGTCGCATAAATCCGGCGCACCAGTTCGCTTTGTTTCGGCTGGCCGGGCACAATCGCCATGGAACCGTTTTCCAGCTTGTTGGTGGCGGTCTCGAATTGATCCAGCCGCAACCCGGCTTTGCGCGCGGCGGAATCCGTGCCGTGGCAGGCGAAACAGTTCTCGGAAAGAATCGGCCGCACGTCGCGGTTGTATTCAATGCCGGAATTTTTCTGCACCGCGCCCAGCGCCGGCGCGGTAGCGAGCATCAGCGCGCAGAGGACGGACACGTTTCCGTGCCGGCATGAACAAAGGCAATTCATCATGTCAATTTTTCTAATCAATGCTGGCTAAAATTTTTTACGGGCCAACCTTCACGCGGCAAAAGCAAGACGGAAAAGCCGGCGCATTGGTTTCACTCCAATTGAACGGCAACGGCACAAGGTTGGTGACTCGCAGCTTTGTCCAAGCCATGCTGCCCGTCAAGTTTGTTATCGCAAGAATCGCGTAATTGGCCCGGCGATGCAGCGGTTTTGCCAACGACGGTTCATTTGAAAGAATCGCGGAGAGTCCAACCCACAGGTCGCCGCGACAGGCTCGTCACAGACCAACCGGATATTTGGCAACCCCGAAAAGATTTCCCGCGTGTTTGGCCGCCGGAGAAATTGCCCGCTTTTTGTTGGCGTTTGCAACCAGCCCAAAGCTGATGAACGCACTTTTTAATTTAAGATTTCAATCCCCGTTGGCATTGACATTATCCCACAAGAGATATGTTTTTCCACCTGGCCCAGGACCCATTCCAGCTTGTATATATTGATTAAATGACACGGTCGTCACGAAATCAACATGGCCATCAAGGGCGAGCGCATTGCCACCATGCGGGCTGTGCAACAAGCCGATGTTTTCACCGGCGGTGTCTGGTTTATTGGCTCCGTCATTGTATTCTCCAGCCGGAGGACTTTTCAGAAATTCATCCGGCTCCCAGATCAGATAGCACATCGGACTCCAAACGGCGGTTATCTTCATGGCCGGCGGCCAAGTGTTTGCTCCGGGGTAGCCTATCACCGCCCCATCCATAACATAGGTGGAAAGCTTGTTGGCCCGGCCAGTCGTCGGCGGCGGCAAATAATCCGTGCTTTTAAGATCCACCGGACAAAGATAGGCGCTGTAGTTGTTGACATATTTGAACCACACACCCGTCTTCCAAGCGTCCAACCCAGTGGGCGCAAGCGCATAAGGACCAGCCGTGTTATAGGGGTTCGGAATTCCACCACCCAAAGCCGGAGCACCACCGACGGTGTAAAGCCAGCCAGCCGGTGACCCGGCGGAACCGGCATCCCAGTTTGGTTGGGCCAAGATGTCGGAAAATTCGTCAACATACATACGGTTGGCCAAACCCAACTGCTTCAAATTATTAACACAATTGATGTTTTGAGCCTTGGCCTTGGCCTTGGCCAGCGCCGGCAACAGCATCGCCGCCAGAATGGCGATGATGGCGATTACGACCAGCAGTTCAATCAAGGTAAACGCATGGCGCTGCCGGGGGCTTTCCGAGATGGTGGTGTTCATGCAAAAAATCTAACACCCGGTCGGTCAAATACAAGCCGAATTTTCCGACCGGATTTTATGCGCAGTTCCTGTTCAACAGCCAGCAGCGCGCCCGCAAACAGACGACCGAATTCCGGGCGGAATCCGGAATCTATTCAGATGCTCACGGCTTTTCTCGCCACGGCAACCGCCCCGGCGGCGCTCGCGCTGAATCCATCCGCACCGATTTCATCCGCGAACTGCTGCGTGATCGGCGCGCCGCCCACGATGACCTTGACCTGCTCGCGCACGCCGGCCTGCTTCAACGCGTCAATCGTGGTCTTCATCGAAGGCATCGTCGTGGTCAGCAACGCCGACATCGCCACGATGTTGGCCTGCTTGTCCCTGATGGCGGCGATGAATTGTTCGGGCGTCACGTTCACGCCGAGGTCAATCACCTCGTAGCCGCCGCCTTCCAGCATCGCCCCGACCAGATTTTTGCCGATGTCATGCAAATCACCCTTGACCGTGCCGAGGGCGACGCGGCCCACCGGCTGCGTGCCGCTGGCGGTCAGCAGCGGCCGGAGCAATTCCAGCGCGGCCTTCATCGCGCGGGCGGCCAGCAAAAGTTCCGGCACAAAATATTCGTTGGCCTCGAAGCGCCGGCCGACCTCGGCCATCGCGGGCATCATGTATTCCTGAACCAACTTGAGCGGTTCGTGTCCGGCGGCCAGCGCCTGTTCGGTGGCGGCTTTGGCGGTTTTGGCGTCGCCATTAAGAATGGCTTCGTGGAGTTGTTTGAGTTCGAGCATAATGCTTTTTAGATTTATTATTTGAATTCGGAAAATTTAGCCCGCTAGCCGTTCTGCCGTTGAGCTGTGACAAATTCATTACCAGCGAAAACTCTTCCCGGCTGTCGCTCCGGATTTTTGTGACCGCAGGAATTCATGCCATAATCTGCCATGATTTCCCCAAGGCTGTCTTGCATTTTTTACCGGCGAATAATATTGAAACAGGCCGCTGGCCGGGCGCGTCTTTCCGACGCGTTCGGCGAACGAGGGCTTTCTTTGCTGGCATGGTTTGATTTTGGATGTCTTCCCCAAAGGGCAGTTGTCGAATTGGGTTTGCATTCGATAAAGTGCAGCGAAAAATGTGCGAGCCATTGCAAGACAACCCCTCGTTCCGATGTGGTTTCCCATTCGGCGTTGCGCCCGGCGGCAAAATGAGCGCCTTGTCTTTTCCCGGCAAAATTCTGGCACCTTCAACCAGCACACAAGTCCAGCCATGAAACCCAAGCAATGTCCCGCGTGCCATCGGCCGTGGTCCGGCAAGGACGCCTATTGCCCCGACTGCGGGGTGCCCCGGATGGACCAGCACGGTTCGCTGCTGAAAAACTTTCTTTGGATCGCCATCGCGGTGGTGCTGTTTCTCCTGCTGACGCGGGCAAAAAACTAGCCGGCGTTTTTCAAAAAATTGTTGAACGCGACCACCTGCCCCAAAGGGCAGGTTTCCGCGAAACGACGCGCGTCATAGCCTGACGGATTAAATGCCTGCAACGCGTGAGACAACCATCCTGCCAGCGGTGGAGGGAAATCTGAATTCGAGCCGCACCCAAAACCGCCGACCGGATTTTCTTCGCAAATTTATTTTCATTCTGTCGAGCAACAGCCGCCTGCGTTTCTGGCTCGGCGCGGCTTTTATTTTTGCGCTGGCGTTCGTCGTCTATCGCCCGATTCTGCCCGGAAGTTTTTTGATGGACGACCACCGGTTGATCAAGGAAGACAACGGC
>Ga0182030_10002899_pt1 | contig 36551 bp, 35 predicted proteins | sample 812S3MmetaG_FD_121299 | JGI IMG/M metagenome (GOLD analysis project Ga0182030, IMG submission 121299) | Permafrost microbial communities from Stordalen Mire, Sweden - 812S3M metaG (Illumina Assembly) | ecosystem: Environmental > Terrestrial > Soil > Wetlands > Permafrost | place: Sweden...
CATACACGTCGTCCAAAGAACAGCAGCGGCCTGCCTTTGGAGCTTCAGGAATGCCATGCTTGCCGGCGAGGCGGGTCTGATCCCAGAGCTGTAGCGTGAGGCCTACGACCGTCTGTCCGGAGTGAGTGAGGATAGCCGCGACCGTCGAGGAGTCAACTCCTCCGGACATGGCTACGGCGATGGTCGTGGCACCTGGCATCCCTTCTATTCTCCCATCAATGTGTCGGAGATGCGAACGGGAGGGGAGGCGAATGGGAGGCGGCTGATGGGCGCGTCTTTGACCGGGGTACCCCTCCCCCCGGTCTCTGGGTGCAAATTTCTCTGCTGTAAGAGGTTATCGGGCGTCTCCGGCTGCAAAGTCATCCTGGGATTGGGCTTAGACGCAGAGTCGTCTCAGGAAACGACTTACGGATGTCGGAAGCTGCGGGTTGCGGCAGGGGCATTGCAGTGCCGATTTAACGATAGCGCTTTTTGCGTAAATCCTCTGCAAAGCAGGTCGAAGATTGCGGTTTGAAGGGCGAATGCCGGAAGGTCATGCACCCGCGGCGATCGGTTCGCATCCTCGTTGAAGACGAGAACCGGATCGCCGCGCCGGGTGTCAGTTAATGGTCCATTTGCCGCCGATGATCGCGGAGTTGTTGTATCCGGTGGCTGCCGCAACCACTCGAATCTCCGTGGTGCTGGAGATGGAGAGACCGCCGCCAGGATAGGTAGGACTGCTTGCGGTTGGGGCGCTTCCATCCGTGGTGTAGTGAAGCACACAGGCTGACGTTGGATTAGTCCACGTGACGACCAGCGGCAGCGTCGTCGGTGGCGCGTTGTATGTGCCCGAATAGGGCGAGTTCTGCGATGGATTGCCGCAGGTTGGCAGGTTCAAGGTCCAGGTACCTCCGACGATACCGGAGTTGTTGTATCCAGTGGCTGCTGCAATCACTCGAATCTCCGTGGTGCTGGAGATGGATAGACCGCCGCTGGGATAAGTAGCACTGCTTGCGGTTGGCGCGCTTCCATCCGTCGTGTAGTGCAGCGCACACGCAGAAGTTGGATTAGTCCACTTGACGACCAGCGGCAGCGTAGTCGGCGGCACGTTGTATGTGCCCGAATACGGCGAGGTCTGGGATGGGTTGCCGCAGGTGGGCATTGCGTAGGTTCCCATCCAGCACGCAGTGGCGCTTTGCGTGTGGCCGGTGGCATTGGCGAAGGCACAGATATATTTCGGCCCGGACGAGCCGAAACCAATGCTAGTCGTGCCCGTGTTCGATGGTGTACAGCCTCCCGAGTCCGAGGTGCAGGAAGTTATCGTGTGGCTCGCCGTCGAGTCCGAAATGGTGACTGTCGTTGCTGGACCTGTATACGGTGAGGCGGGTGAGAAGGCCGGCGTAGCTGCCGGGGTCCCGTTTAAGGTCCACTTGCCGCCAACGATCGCGGAACTGTTGTATCCGGTGGCTGCTGCAATCACTCGAACCGTCGTGGTGGTGTCGATTGACAGACCACCGCTAGGATAGGCCGGACTGCTTGCGGTGGGGGCGCTTCCATCTGTCGTGTAGTGGAGCACACATGCAGAAGTCGGGTTAGTCCACGTGATGGCCAGCGGCAGAGTCGTCGGCGGCACGTTGTATGTGCCCGAATTGGGCGCGTTCTGGGATGGATTGCCGCAGGTTGGCATCGCCTGCAGGAGCACCGTAACCGTGGCCGAAGAGGAATTAGTGATTGCCAGGTCCATGCGCCCATCGCCGTTGAAGTCTGCGGCCACTACGCCATCCCCGCTTCCGGTGGTGGCGACCGGCGGCTGGAAGGTGCCATCGCCCTTCCCCAGCCAGATAGAAACGGCGTTTGTCGAGTCGATTACGGCAAAGTCGAGTATCCCGTCCCCGTTAAAGTCGGCGGTGACTAAATTGACGTTGGTCTGAGCCGAAGTCGGCTGATCATTCTTTTGGGTGAAGGTTCCGTCTCCGTTGCCTAGAAGAACCGAAACGCTGTTTCCGTTTGTTGAGGCAAGATCGAGAATCCCGTCGCCGTTGAAGTCGCCGCTCACTATCGGCGCCGTCCCATCTCCAAATGGGACTTTAGGCAGTGCAGTAAATGCGCCATTTCCGGCGTTGAGGAACACGTTCAGCGAAGAACTGCCATCTGCAAGATCAAGGACCCCGTCTCCTTTGAAGTCTCCGGCACTCAATGGCCCAGGGGGAACGGAGGGATCGTCCACGCTCACGGCATCCTCCTCAGGAAGGAGGCCGACCCCCGGAAGACCATAATCGTCAACATCACCTTCAGCGATGTTGAGTTGGCCATTGCCGTAGAAATCGCCCAACGCGAGTGATCGGACCTCTTCGGCGTATCCCCCCTCCACTGGGCGAGTGAAGGTTCCATCCCCGTTCCCATAGAAGATTTCAATGGACTCTTCATCTTCGGTGTTAGAAACAGCAACCAGGTCGACGTTCCCGTCCCGGTTAAGGTCGCCGGTTACAGCTAGCCTCAGAGGTGTTTCTCCCAGGTAATCGAGGAAACAAAGAGTGGAATGCTTTGTGAACGTGCCGTCGCCGTTTCCGAGGAGGATCGCAATACTTCCAACGCCACGATTCAGGTAATTGCAGGATGGGGCCGGCGCCTGATCGATCACAGCCAAATCGGCAATGCCATCGTGATTGAAGTCCGCAGTGACGAGGCTGATCGGTGAGGTGGTTCCTGCGACTGGAAAGGCATTGAACACAGGATTGAACGTTGGCTCGATGATGGTGAAAGGAACAGGATTTGAGCTTCCTCCTCCTGGAGCGGGACTGACGACCGTGACGTTGACGGTGCCGGGTGTGGACACATTCCCGGCCGGAACCACGGCCGTCAACTTGCCTGCACTTTCAAAGGTGGTGGCTAGAGGGGTTCCATTCCAATTGATGGTCGATTCGGAGACAAATCCGGCACCGTGGATGGTTAATGAGAATTCCGGCGACCCAGGTGCGACTGCCCCTGGAACGAGTGGTTGCTCTACAAAGGGAACAGGATTGGATTGCGCGAGACACGTGCTCGCGGCAAACGACAGTCCAAGGCACAAAGTCAATCTAAAGAATTTCATCCCATGAACTCCTTTCAGGAAATTGTTTGGACCCAGCGATCGCAGCTTAAGAGGGGCGACCGCGGGCAGACTTCTCGCAGAGGCGGCTTCAACCCGGCGGAAGGGCGAAGCTAGCCGTCTTCGGGCAGGGAGGCAGGCATCCTCCTGGCTCTCCCACTGTTCTTATCTTCCTAACCTCGTGGATATCCGTTGTGGCGGAGGTCGCCGGTTACTGACGAGACGGGCCGCTTGCGCCGCGTAATTACTTCGAAATTGAAACAACTAGGCGCGCCCCGCCGCGTACAGCAATCACATTGTGGGCCTAATATAAAAACCCGCAATCCCAACTTGGGAACACTTTAGCGCACTCTTAGGTCATCTAGATCTCCAGTTACAGATTACTTGTGCGCGGATCTTGCAGGAAGATAAGTAACTTCACCGTAGTCGGTTGCTCTGCAATATTTTAGTTTTATGGCTTGCCATCCCAAACTTCTGGGCTGCGGTCCAGCGACGAAAGGGATTGCCCAGGGCGGGCGCTCGATTTTTGGCCTTGACAATAAATAACCAAATGGCTATGGTTTTGGCATGCCAGGCGCAGCGGACCACGTCTCGAAGGTATTTGCCGAGCGGACATAGCTCTGCGCAGAAAGGATGAACCATGCAAATCAAACTCACGAGCGTATTCGTGGACGATCAGGAAAAGGCACTGAAGTTCTACACCGACGTTCTGGGCTTCCAAAAGAAAATGGATTTCTCGGCGGGGAGTTACAGGTGGCTCACCGTGGTCTCCCCCGAAGAACCGGAAGGCGTGCAGCTCGTTCTGGAGCGCAACGAGGGCAACAACCCGGCGGCGAAGACGTATCAACAAGAGATTTTTCGGGCCGGGATACCCGCCGCTAATTTCTTCGTTGGGGACGTTCAAAAAGAGTACGAGAGGTTGAAGCAACACGGCGTGAAGTTCACCAAGGAGCCGACCAAGACTACGGGATCGACGATCGCGGCGCTTGACGATACGTGCGGAAATCTCATTCAGATTACACATCTGGATTGGTAAGACGCGCCAGGCTTGGGGGCTCTCGATGCAAGCTGTGACCGACAATGTTTTCAAGGCTCTCGCCGATCCGACGCGTCGGGCGATTTTCGAACACCTGTCGCGCGACGGGGAGCAGACAGTGCATGCACTGACTCATCGTGCCGGAGTTTCACAACCAGCGGTGTCGAAGCACCTGGGTGTATTAAAGCGCGCAAGGCTGGTGCGCTGCAGGCACGCGGGGCGCGAGACGCACTACAGCGCACAACCGCAGGCGCTGGCACCGCTGGTTGACTGGATGAGCGTGTATGGAGCTTTCTGGCGCGATCGGTTCGATCAACTTGAAAACCTGCTGAAAAGGATGGACCCATGACCGATACCGGCCCGACACGGACTCTCGTGATTGAACGGGAGATGCCGCATCCACCGGAAAAGATTTGGCGCGCTCTCACGGAAGGCAAGCTGATCGAAGAGTGGTTGATGACGAATGATTTTCAGCCGGAGGTGGGCCACCGGTTCAGCTTCCGCGCCATGCCTGTGAAGAATTGGAATGGGGTCATCGAGTGTGAAGTGCTGGTGGTTGAACCGCACGCACGGCTCGTTTATAGGTGGGGTGCTTTGGGTTTGGAGAGCGCCGTTACCTGGACGTTGACGCGGACCGAGGGCGGCACGCATGTGCGCATGGAGCAGTCCGGCTTCGCGTCGGAAGAAGGCGCGAACTACAAGGGTGCGAAATATGGCTGGCAGAAGTTTATCGGCAACATGGAGCGTGTGGTTGGAGGGTTGGAGTGACCATGAAAGAAAAATCCGTTGTTTATTGGACGATGACGATACTGGTCGCGTTTCCTATCGGAAGCGGGGGTGTCTCGCAGGTGATGCAATATATGGGCAACCCCCATGGCGTCGTGCCTGAGCTTGGCTACCCAATGTACTTCTTTGCCATCCTCGGATTTTGGAAAGTGCTGGGGGCCATTGCCATCCTCGTACCGCGTTTTCCGAGGCTCAAGGAATGGGCGTATGCCGGCATCTTCTTCGACCTGACGGGGGCGGCGGCATCGTGTGCTGCGGTTGGTGGCTACGGCGCTTACGGCTTTCACGTCATCGCGCCGCTGATCATTACTGTTTTTTGTGTGGCATCGTGGGCGCTGCGACCGGAGAGCCGTATTGTCGGCGTTCTCTTTCCGGCATCGAGCCATGATCACCGGAGTCGGAATTGGAATCACCGGCGATGACAACGACAAAAGCGAATCCCAAGGTGGATGCCTTTATCGGTAAGGCGAAGAAGTGGCAGGAAGAGCTGAAGAAGTTAAGGGCCCATTCTTCTTGACTCTGAGCTTACGGAAGAATTCAAGTGGGACCAACCCTGTTACACGTTCCAGGGAAAAATGTGGCGATCCTCCATGGACTAAAGGAGTCCTGTGCGTTTGCGTTTTTCAAAGGCGCATTGTTGAAGGATGTTCATGGGGTGCTGACCGCGCCGGGGAAGAATACTCAATCGGGGCGTTGGATAAAGTTCACCTCTCTGGGAGAAATCGCGGAGATGAAATCTGTCTTGAGGGCCTATGTTCGCGAAGCTGTCGAGGTAGAAAAATCCGGACTGCAAGTGAAATTAAGAAAGACTTCGGATCTGAAGATTCCTGAAGAATTGCAGACCATGCTGGATGAATTTCCTGACTTGAAGACTGCCTTTGACGCATTGACGCTGGGACGGCAACGAGCCTAGATTTATCATTTTTCCGGGCCCAAGCAATCCAAAATCCGGGAGTCGCGGGTTCTGAAATATATGCCGCAGATTCTCAAGGGGAAGGGGCTTCTTGATCGGTAGATTCGATGCGTCCAGGTGCCCACTCTTGCGAAAGAAAAAATCGCAAGGATGGGACCGGGACGCCCGGATGCGATGCTGGCCGAATTGCACCCTGATCCCTGCTTACTCCACCTGCACGGTTCGAAACCCCAGGCCGTACAGCAAAGCGGTCACGCTGGTTTGCGCATTCTGTCGCGCCTTTTGCAGAATCCCGTCCTCGAGTGCCGCCTGGGCAATCTGCTGCTCGGCAGTCTGGCGAACCTCTGACTCGAGGTTCGGGTCGGACTGGACCAGTAAGCCGGTCGTCCTCGAATACACCCGCGTCTTGCCATTATCGATCCGGGTGGTGAGGATCTGCGCCGGCGGCAAATGGACATGCACCGTATCGCCATTGACCACTACATCGCCCGCCTTGAATTGACCGAGGTCGATGCCGGCGATCACCTCTCCGTGAGCCACCAGCAACAGTTTGTCGCCAGCGAGAAAGTTAGGCAGGTAAGCGCTCTGCCGCTCGCCTTCCACTATTTTGTCCAGCGAATACTCGATTGTCTCCAGCCTGGAGAGCTGTCGAATCTTTTCCACAACGGTGGGAGACGAGACGTCGAACCGGGCGGGGCGGTCCGTCACAAAGCTCGCGACCCGATCTAAGAAGCCGGCCTGCGCTTCCCTTGTAAACACCATCATCGCCAGCAAGCCGAGCACGACGCCGGCGCCGAGTGCGGCTAAATACAAAAGACTGCGCCCTCGCCGCTTGGCTTCGAAATGCGTCTGCGCAGAATTCCCGGTAGCTGCCATAGCTACAAATCTACTCCGTGAGCAATGCGGTTCTTAGCTGCGGCGGCCATTGAGAGCCGAATCCGGTCGAGTTGTCGCCATCCAAGCAGTACTGGGTGATCGACCTAGCGACGAACTGGCCAACGCAGGATTCCCTCGGGCTCTTAGGCCTTGGAAGTATTCAGGGTCACGGCGGCGCGAATCAGAGCTTTCAGGGCCTTCTCGTTCACCTTGTCGCCTTCGCGGAAGTCGATGGCGCGCCTTACATTGCCATCGAGGCTGGAATTGAAGAGACCTGCGGGATCATCTAAAGAGGCGCCCTTGGCGAAGGTCAGCTTTACGACACTCTTGTAGGTCTCGCCGGTGCAGATGATCCCGTCGTGGGACCATACCGGCACCCCCACGGGGTTAGAAGGTTTCACCCACTTGCATTCCTCGACGACTGCAGGGTCGGCTTGCTTGATCAACACGCGGAGGAGGGCAAGCATCTCTCCGCGCCAGTCGGTGAGGTCGTGGATTTTCGCGTCGATCTGGGCCGGTGCTGATTGGCTGGATGCCGATTCGACTCTCTGGGAAACGTTCTTTTTCATGATGAGTGCCTGCTTTCCCCTGAGCTTCTCTTCTTTGGTGGTGGGTCAGCTTGAAACTGTCGGTTTTTGTTCTCCGGCTTCAGCCGCCTCTAATGCCTCTGCTTGAGCAAGCAATGCATCGGCTTCCCGCAAGAGGGCGTCTGCTTTCCCCTTCAGGTTCGCGGCTTGGTCGCGCAACCTTTCTGGCTCCGGCACATGCCGCTTCCGAACTTCTCCGCCTTTCCATCGCATGCGCCCAGCCTCCTCTTCTTGGCTGCTTTCTCTGCCGTATTGTATATAAACACGAGTGCGGCGAGTTGTGGCTCAGGCTGAGACACGGGAATGTGAGGGTGTTCTCATCTTGTCGCGGGAAGTGCACCGCATTGCTGGTGATTGCCCCATGACGAGAACCTGTCCATGGGGACCGCGACAAGCGCGCCGAAGCTCAGGATGACAATTCAAAATGGATGGGAATGGGCTCGTTGCTTTCCCAGGTCTCAGAATCGAGACCTGGGGCACCCCATTGCTGTGCGAATTGGAGCTGCGTAAATGCAACCGCAGGTCCATCGACTACGATTGGCGCAAAACACGCGCTAATCTGCGCTCAGGATGACGGATTTGTTTTGATGCCAAGTGTTGAGACACGAGTCTAGCCCAGAGTGCCTGTGGCTACGGGCAAGATGGCGCGCAGGTGTTCGACGGCTTCGGGGAGGACGCGGAGGACGTGGTCTACGTCGGCTTCGGTTGCGGTTTTGAGCAGGCTGAAGCGAAGGCTGGCGCGGGCGCGGGTCTTGTCGAGTCCCATGGCCATGAGAACGTGGCTCGGCTCCGTGGCTCCCGAGTGGCAGGCTGAGCCGCCGGAGATGGCTACGCCCTTGAGGTCGAGTGCGATGACGAGGGCTTCGCCTTCGAGGTGATCGAACCAGATGTTGGTGGTGTTGGCTACGCGGGGAACGAGCGTGGTGGATTCCCAGGTCCCAAAATCGGAACCTGGGGCACCCGGAGTTTGTGGAAATCGCGCGCCGTTGAGGCCAGTGCCGGGGATGCGGAGAATTTGGGTTTCGAGGCGATCACGTAGTTTGGCGAGCTTGTCGATTGTGCCGTCGGCTAGCGAGTGCATGGCTAGCTCTGCGGCTTTGGCGAGGCCGACGATTCCGGCTACGTTTTCCGTTCCGGCGCGGCGGCGGCGCTCGTGGCTTCCGCCTACGAGCAGCGATTCGATCGGTGTGCCACGGCGGACGAACATGGCTCCTACGCCTTTGGGGCCGTGCATTTTGTGTGCGCTGATGGAGAGCAGGTGACAGCCGATTTTGCGCACATCGATCCTTACTTTGCCCGCGCCCTGGACCGCATCGATATGAAAGAAGATGCCGGTGTCGGCTGCGATCTTGCCGATTTCCTCGACTGGCTGCAGCACACCGGTTTCGTTGTTGGCCAGCATGACGCTGATCAGACGGGTTTCGAGGCGGATGGCGCGGAGAATGTCCGTTGGGTCAATGAGGCCGCTGGGCTGGGGCGCGACGAAGGTGGTTTCGACGCCGTGATTGGCGAGGCGTTTGGCCGTTTCCAGAATGGCGGAGTGTTCGATGGATGTGGTGATGAGGTGATCGCCGGGATGGAGAAGGCCGGTTAGGGCGGTGTTGTCTCCTTCGGTGCCGCCGGAGTTGAATACCACTTCCGCGTCATGGCAGTTGAAGAACTCGGCCATGGTCTCGCGGGCGCGGTCGACGGCGGTGCGGGCCTGCTGACCGTGAAGATGGATAGAGGAGGCGTTGCCGAAGTGCTCCATCCAATAAGGACGCATGGCCTCGACGACCTCGGGGAGCAGAGGGGTGGTGGCGTTGGCATCCATATAGATGCGGTTGGAAGTTGGGAGTGCGGATGACATCGAAAAGGGCCTATTGTTGAGGTTACCACGGGGTTTAATGGGCGCTGGGGACGCAGAAGCCGGTCCTCGCGAGCGTAGCGCGATCTACCGCAGCGGCCTTCGGGTCCTTGCCGGCCCGAAAGGCAGGTACGAAAGGCGGGGCAGATAAAATCATTCCCATAAGCGATTGCAGAAGAGAAAGTTACTCTAGTTGAAGACGGATCGGATGGTGGTTTCACCGCGAAACGCTGGAGGGGGTTGTCGCGATGCCACGAAAGAGGGATCAGTTTATTGCTCGTTTGCGCACATACTCGGTTATCTTGAGATAGGATTGTCGCCGGATCGCGATAGATTCTGCACTGAATGCGATGCAGAAGGTCGGTGGTCCTTAACTTAGCTAGTTATTGGGAGCGTACGTGAAGAATCATTCGAATGAACCTGTGACGATCGCCGTGGTCGGTTCCGGCTACGTCGGTCTTGTGGCCTCCGCGTGTTTTGCCGAGATTGGGCATCGCGTGATCTGCGTAGACAACGACGAAGCCAAGGTGCGCACGCTTCAGGCTGGCGGAATCCCGATCCACGAAGATTATCTGCCTGAACTGCTGAACCAGCACCGAGGAGGCAGGCTCGAATTCACTACCGATCTGCGGAGTGCGGCACAAACCGCGCAGGCTATTTTTATTGCGGTGGGAACCCCTCAGAGCCGGACGGGCAGCGCCGATTTGTCGTTTGTGGATGCGGTAGCCAGCGAGATTGCGCGTTCGATCGACTCCTATAAGGTGATCGTCGAGAAGAGCACGGTTCCGGTGTATACCAACGAGTGGATTCGCCGGGTGATCGAGCGCAATGGCGTGCCGAAGGATCTCTTCGATGTGGCTTCGAACCCGGAGTTTCTGCGCGAAGGGACGGCCGTGGTTGACTTCCTGCATCCGGACCGGATCGTGGTGGGTGCGGCGACCGATCGCGCCTCGGCATTGCTGAAGCAGATCTATGAGCCGCTGACTTCAGGAGACTACTATCGCGGAGACAACCGGATCCCCGGACCGCGCGGAGAGAATGAGCTTCCGCCGCTGCTGTTGACTTCCACGAAGGCCGCGGAGATCATCAAGCACGCGTCAAATGCATTTCTCGCAACCAAGATTTCGTTCATCAACGTTGTGGCCAATATCTGCGAGGCGGCGGGTGCGGACGTGGAGGAAGTGGCCAAAGGCATCGGTCTGGATAGCCGTATCGGCAACAAGTTTCTTCGTGCCGGCGTTGGCTACGGCGGTTCGTGCTTCCCGAAGGACGTGGCTGCATTTCGGAACGTGGCAGAGCTGGTCGGTGTCGATTTCGGGCTTTTGCATGAAGTGGAGAAGATCAACGAGGAGCAAATCCATCGCTTCTTTCAGAAGGTGCGGTCGGCGCTGTGGACCTTCCGCGGCAAGAAGATAGGGGTATTGGGCCTGGCGTTCAAAGGGGGCACCGACGATATTCGCGAGTCCCCGGCAATTGAAATTGTGCAGAAGCTTCTGAGTGAAGGATGCATCGTCAGCGCATACGACCCGGCCGCCGAAGCCCGCTCGAAGGAGACGATTCCGCCGGGGGCGCAGATGCGATACGTCGATAGCCCGTATGCGGCCGCACAGGATGCGGATGCGCTGCTGATTCTGAATGACTGGGGCGAATTTGCTGAACTCGATCTGGCGAAGCTGCATTACACGCTGCGGTATCCGATTGTGATTGACGGTCGTAACCTATATGATCCGGCCACAATGACGGAGCATGGTTTTACTTATCTCAGCGTGGGGCGGCCAGGATTGTCGCAGCCCGTCGATCCGATCACCGTCTTTCACGAGCCGAGGAAAAGGAATAGGGCGTAGACAGCTGAATCCCAGAAGTCGGAATCTGCGATACCCTGAGGAGCGCGAGGCGGATTTCGGTAACCCTATAGAATTGGCAAAGAGCCAAGATTCGTGGACCAGAATAAAGATAAAGAACATCGAGCTTTCTCTCGCTGGCTAACCGTATCGCGAGGCTCGTTGGAAAGGGCGTTTGATTGATGCGTGTGCTCGTGACCGGTGCAGCCGGTTTTCTTGGTTCTCACTTAACCGACGCACTCCTCGCTGAAGGTCACTCGGTTATCGGTGTCGATAATCTCTGCACGGGTTCGTTGCGGAACCTGGAGCATCTTGGCCATGAGCCCAGATTTGAGTTTTTGAAGGCTGACGTATCGGCCGCATTCGATCCGAAGCGGGTCGACTATGTCTTCAACTTCGCTTCGCCGGCGAGCCCCGTAGACTATTACCGCCTCGGGATTGAGACGCTGATGGTGGGATCGGCGGGAACCAAGAACGCGCTGGATATCGCGCACAAGTACGGAGCAAAGTTTCTCCACGCTTCCACGTCCGAGTGCTATGGCGATCCGTCGGTGCATCCGCAGACCGAGGAGTATTGGGGCAATGTGAACCCCATCGGGATCCGGTCGGTGTATGACGAGGCTAAGCGATTCTCCGAGGCTCTCGTGATGGCTTATAACCGCTATCACTCCGTTGATACGCGCCTGGTGCGCATCTTCAATACCTATGGTCCGCGTTTGCAAAAGGACGACGGCCGCGTCATTTCGAATTTCATGATCCAGGCACTGAAGGGCGAGAACCTCACGGTGTATGGCGAGGGAGCGCAAACGCGCAGCTTTTGCTATGTGACCGACGAGATCGCGGGAATTCTTGGACTTTCGCGAACCAACGAGCACACGCCGGTGAATGTAGGGAATCCGATTGAATGGACCATTCTTGATTGTGCCAAGGCAGTATTGGGCGTTACTGGCGCGAAGAGTGAGATTGTCTATTGCCCACTTCCGCAGGATGATCCGATTCAAAGACAGCCGGACATCAGCAAGGCGCGCAGGCTATTTGGCTGGGAGCCCAAGATCGATCTCGAGACTGGGTTGAAGCTCAGCCTGGATTACTTCAAATCGTGTATTGAGGTTCCCGCTTGAGCCAGAACGAACGCTGACGTTTCCGTCGATGACGATTCGTCTTGCCGAGGGAGCAGAAGAGAATGAAGAAGGCTCTCATCACGGGCGTTACGGGACAAGATGGCTCTTACCTCGCCGAGCTGCTGCTGTCGAAGGGTTACGAAGTCCACGGCATCAAACGGCGCGCTTCTTTGTTCAACACTGACCGCATCGACCATATCTATGAAGACCCGCATGAGATCGGGCGCCATTTCGTCCTTCATTACGGCGACTTGACCGATGCCAGCAGCCTCATCCGAATTGTGCAGGAAGTGAAACCCGACGAAATCTATAACCTCGCGGCACAGAGTCACGTCAAAGTTTCCTTTGAGCAGCCGGAATATACGGCGGACTCGGATGCGCTCGGTACTTTGCGTCTGCTGGAGGCGATCCGAATTGCGGGCTTCGAAAAGCTAACTCGTTTTTACCAGGCTTCGACCTCGGAGCTCTTTGGACTGGTGCGCGAATCGCCGCAGAAGGAAACGACACCCTTTTATCCCCGCTCGCCTTATGCGGTGGCAAAGCTTTACGCGTACTGGATTACGGTGAACTACCGCGAGGCCTACGGCATTTTTGCCTGCAACGGGATACTGTTTAACCATGAGTCTCCCAAACGAGGCGAGACCTTTGTGTCGCGGAAGATTACACGCGCGCTGAGCCGTATCAAGGTTGGCCTGCAGGAGACGTTATATCTGGGCAACCTTGACGCGCTTCGGGACTGGGGACATGCGCGCGACTATGTCGAGATGCAATGGCTGATGCTGCAGCAAGAAGAACCGATGGACTACGTGATTGCCACCGGTGAACAGCATAGCGTGCGCGATTTTGTAAATCTGGCGGCAAGCTTTCTCGATATGAAGATCGAATGGGAAGGTGAGGGCGCCGACGAACGAGGACTGGATGCAGGCGGCCATGTGATCGTGGCTGTTGATCCGCGCTACTACCGTCCCACAGAGGTGAACAGCCTTCTTGGCGATGCAAGCAAAGCCAGAAGGGAACTTGGCTGGCAACCGCGCGTTACCTTCCGCGAACTGGTGAAGGAGATGGCGGAAGAAGATCTCAAGGTGGCGGAGCGGGATGCCCTGGTGCGGAAGCATGGCTATTCGGTTTTCAACTTCCATGAACTTTGAGTGAAGCAAAGGATCGACACAGGTGGAGAAGCAAAGCCGCATCTTCGTCGCAGGGCATCGTGGTCTTGTGGGATCAGCAATTTGCCGCGGCCTGGAGCAACGCGGCTACGCGAATCTGCTGCTCCGGACGCACGCAGAGCTTGATCTTACCGATCGCCGGGCAGTGCGCGCTTTTTTCGACGAGCAGAAGCCGGAATACGTTTTTCTTGCGGCGGCGAAAGTGGGAGGGATCCTCGCCAACGATACATATCCCGCGGATTTCATCCGCGAGAACCTTGAGATCCAGACCCATGTGATCGATGCGAGCTATCGCAGCGGGGTCGAACGGTTGCTCTTCCTTGGATCGAGCTGCATTTATCCAAAGCTTGCTCCCCAGCCGATCAAGGAGGAGTATTTACTCACGGGCCCGCTCGAGCCTACGAATCGCCCTTATGCACTGGCGAAGATTGCGGGAGTGGAAATGTGCTGGTCCTATAACCGGCAGTACGGAACTCGCTATCTTGCGGTCATGCCCACCAATCTTTATGGGCCGGGAGATAACTTCGATCCGAAGATGTCGCATGTTCTGCCGGCGCTCATGCGCAAGGTGATTGAGGCAAAACGAGCCGGCGAGCACCGACTGGTGGTGTGGGGCACAGGCAGGCCCCGGCGCGAACTCCTTTACAGCGACGATCTCGCCGACGCGTGCATCCATCTTCTGAATCTGCCTGAGCCTGCATTTAGCAGCCTGATGAACCGCGATGAGGCTCCCCTCATCAATATCGGAACGGGCGAAGACCTCACTGTTCGCGAATTGGCAGAGCTGGTGGCTCAGGTTCTCGAATTCGATTGCGAGATCGTCTTCGATACGTCGCGGCCGGATGGAACGCCGCAGAAGGTGCTCGATGTGAGCCGCTTGCGCGCTCTCGGGTGGAAAGCGAGCACGAATCTGGCCGAGGGTATCCGATTGACCCACGAGGCGGCCCGCTCCCAGCTTGAGCCTGCGGTCAGGTAGAGTCCGGCGCGCCCCTCGAGCGCGCACGGTAAAGCGGCCTTTGCTTCCTGTTCAACCCAAATTACTGGAGCTCGTGTTGCGTGCGAATTCCTTCGAAGAATCTTGCCGATTCGGATGGAAATCACAAAGTGACATGACGGCGCGCACTGAAGTTTAAAGTGTCTCGATATAAGACAGTACATAAGCAAGAAATCATCACTCAAGCAAAGCCATCTCGCGTTGGATTTGTTTGGGAGTCGGTTCTTCCTCAGACAGAATTCGGAACCACCGTATCTGCAGGGACACTTGCGAGGTCGGACAGAAATAAAGTTGGCACTATAAGTTCGGTGGTTTAGAGCCGAACAAGATAGAAATTTCTTTTGCAATCTGCGTGTTACAGAGAGCAGAAATAGAGAAAAACGAAGATTAGATGGTCTCGTAAGATTCACGCGCGACGAGTCCCTCAGCTCCCACAGCCGCTCCTCCGATGGAAGGGGAATGGAATGAACTCGTTTGGCCTTGAAGATGTGCAGGTTCTGTTCGGGGTTCCCGCAGGAAGCATTTCCTCTCCCGGGATCGAAACCGCGAGCGCAATCCGCAATCAATTTGAAAACAACCTCATGGCGATCGAAGTCCTGACGGATTTCCTAACGGTGGCACTCGCCGTGAGCGGAGGGTTTTTCGCGTATCAACTTTGGCGGCTGGGGAGCGTTCTGCGTTCTCAATTCTGTGCAGTAGCTTTTGTGTCTCTTGCAATTGCAGGACTGATCGTCCTGTTGCTCGATCGCGACGGTGCGTATCTTGCAGGGAATAGCTTGTTGCGAATCAAGGAAACGGAACGTTCACTCCGAGTGTCCTTCCAGGCGTTCCTGCTCGTCATACTGGCGACATTTGCAACTGGGCATCTCTTTTCGCCGTGGATTTTCTTCATCGCGCTGCTGAGCGCATCGCTATTCCAAATTGTCGAGAAGCAACTTTTTTTTGTTGCCGTTCGTGCCTTGCGAGCGCGCGGATTCGGCGTGCACAACGTTCTCATTTACGGAGCCGGCGAAAGCGGGCGCCGCGTATTCTCCACGCTGGCTCGATCTCCCCGGCTGGGTCTTCATCCGGTTGCACTAGTCGACGACGACCCGACACTACACGGTCAACAAATCTTCGAGTCCTCTTACAAGCGGGAACACTCGGCCGAGGTGATTGCAGGACCGATCACGAGAGAGTTAATTGAGCGGCTTCAATGCGAGTTGCTGGTGATCGCGATTCCGAGTCTTGGCTACGAAAAGTTTTTGGGCGCCGTGGAAGCTGCGCAGGCAGCTGAGGCGAAACTCGCGTTTTTGCCGCGAAATTCCGCACTCTCCAGGGACAAGGTGGAATATGCGGATATCGATGGAACTATGCTCAATGTGGTTCGAAGACCCGCGAAGAACCGAAGCTACGAAATTGTGAAACGAACCTTCGATGTCGTTTCTGCAATCGCGTTGAGTCTTCTCGCGGCTCCCTTCTTGGTTGTCCTCGCGATCCTCGTTCATCTCGATTCACCAGGGCCAGTGCTGTTTCGGCAGGAACGCGTCGGGAGGGATGGCAGGCCATTCATGATGTACAAGTTTAGGTCCATGCATCCCGACGCGCAGACATACGCCGTCTCCCCCAACGCCCTCAACGATCCGCGAGTTACTCGTATCGGAAGGTTTTTGCGCCGCAGCAGCCTGGATGAAGTGCCGCAGCTCATCAATGTTTTCAAAGGCGAAATGTCACTGGTGGGTCCGCGTCCTGAGATGCATTTCATCGCTCGGCAGCACGGCCCCGCGCATCGGCAACGTCTCAAAGTTCCTCCTGGTATCACGGGTCTTTGGCAATTGAGTGCAGATCGGGCGTTTCACATCCACGAGAACATACAATACGACCTCTATTACATCCGGCACCGCAGCTTTCTTATGGACTTGGCGATTCTTCTTCACACAATGGTCTTCGCGATGCGCGGTGTCTGACTTGTTTCATTTTAAGGAGCGTCTTTCGATGAGCACCGTAACCTTGACCGTTGAATTGCCCGAACTCACTCTACGTTCACCGTCGCGCACCGACATTTTGGGAGTGGGCGTAAGCGTCATTAATATGGATGACGCAATCCGGCAATGCGATGAACTGATCCGTTCCAACGGCCAAGGATACGTCTGTGCGACAGATGTGCATTCCGTGACGGAAGCGCTTTCGGACCCGACGTTCCGACAAATATTGAACGGATCATTAATGACCGCACCCGACGGAATGCCGCTTGTCTGGATCGGCCGGTTGCGAGGAAACACGAGAATGCGGCGAGTCTATGGCCCAGACTTCCTGCTCGAAATGTGCCGATTCTCAGTGCAGCGCGGCTACCGGCACTTTTTCTATGGCGGTAAGCCCGGCATTGCGGACCAATTGAGCGCTCGGTTGACGGCCTTATTCCCAGGTTTGAACGTCGCGGGAACTCATACGCCGCCCTTTCGGCCCCTCACCGCCGTCGAGGAACAACAGCTCATTGCGCTCGTCGGACAGACGAAACCCGATGTGTTCTGGGTTGGGCTGGGATCTCCTAAGCAAGAGCGGTTCATGGCGCAATACAGCGGGAAGCTTAAGTGCAGGCTCATGGTTGGAGTCGGAGCAGCCTTCGATTTCCACTCGGGCGCAGTGAAAGAGGCACCGCGATGGCTGCGAAACAGCGGTTTCCAATGGCTTCATCGCCTCATTCAGGAACCTCAGCGTCTTTGGCGACGCTATCTCCTTTGTATCCCCGAATTCCTTTGGAATGTCGGATTACAGTCTCTGGGATTGCGGAGGTACGGCCACGAAACGTAATCGAAAAGGGTTGAATCGACAAAACTCTCCGATGTTCGTCGCTGTGCTCTGGATGCGCACCGGCGAGTTGTGATGTGAACTGGAATCCATATTTAGCTTTGAAAAAACATGAATAACAAGCAGTGCCAAATAAAGGAACGTATCAATAATGCCGTCAGATCTTACTGCGCTGACCGAGCCAAGATTGAACCGGCGCGATAACTTCGTTTCCAGGCGCACTCTGAATCCCGACCTGGAACTCCGGGAGATCGTGCGCATTCTGCGGCGACGCAAGAGTGCGATTTTTACGGCGCTTCTCCTCGGAGTTGTTCTCGCTGCACTCTCGGTGTTCTTCGCAAAGAAAGAATACAGCTCGACCGCAACAATCGAAATGAACCATGAGAGCAGCACCGCACTGGGACTTGCAGATTTATCGGGAATCGCCAGTGGCTTGAACGATCAGGACCAGATGAACATGGATCTGCTAACCCAGGAGACAGTCATCCTGAGCGACAACACAGCTCTCCGCGTGATTGAAGATCTTAAGCTGGATGCAAATCCTCCGTTTGCAATTCCAGAGTCCGAGCGTGGGAAAGAATCGCCGTTGGAGCGGGAACGCAATGTGCCTATCGATCGAGCCCCACATCAGCGCGATCGATTGCTCAAGATATTCAAGTCTGGACTGCGCGTCAGCCTTATCAAGGGCACTCGCTTGCTAACCATCACCTATACCGACACTGACCCGAATCGCGCGACAGCCGTCGCGAATGCAGTGGTGGATGCCTACATGAACGAATCGACCCAGGCGAGATTTCAGGCGTCATTCAAAACGTCATCCTGGCTAACCGGACAACTGGCCGCATTGAAGCAGAAGGTCGAGGAGAGCCAGTCGAAAGTCACGGCGTTTGAACGCGACTCCAGTTTGACGGGAATGGCGACCCCGTCTATCGGCAGAAGAGGATCGGCTGGCCCATCGTCGCTGACGCCAACATCGGACAATGTCCCGCTTGAACGTCTGCTTGAGCTGAATCGCGACCTGACGAGTGCGGAAGTAGCGCGCATCGCGAAAGAAGCGATTTACAAGATGACGGAGAGTCAAGACCCGGATGCCGTGGTGGGAATAGGATCGAGTCCTCTGGCGAGTGTTCTGGGACCCGGTTCCCCGGTTGCCCCCGGCAGCGCAGACTTGATGCTCCTTCAACAACTTCGCCAGCAGCTTGCTCAGGTCAATGTTCAGCTTGCAACTTCGGGAACAAAATACGGCGCCAAGAGCCCGGTCATGATCCAGTTCCACAGCGAACAAGCGTCGATTGATGCGCAGATTCGATCCGAATTGGAACGCATACGCATGCGAACGAAGAATGAGCTTGATTTGGCGGTTCTGGCTGAAGACGGAATCCGCCGGCAAATCGGAGCGCAGGAGAAGATTGTCGACAAGGTCACCGAAAAGGCGGATCAACTGGATCTTCTTCAGGAAGAGGCCCAATCGAATCGCGAAATCTACCAGGATCTCTATTCCAAGTTAGAAGAAGCAAGCGTAACCGCAGGCATAAAGGCATCTAACGTTACGCTCGTCGACCCGGCGCGAATTCCCGCTCAGCCCTCGTACCCCAAGAAGAAGATGACGATTGCATTTGGAGCGCTGATTGGATTGGTTGCCGGCTTTGCGACGGCCTTTTCGTGGGATTACTTTGACGATTCAATTGCAATGCCGGAGCAGGTCGAACAAATCACCGCGATCCCGGTGATCGGCGCGATCCCCGATTTTAATCGGAGAAGGAGCGCGACCGGTAATTACGGATTTCCGTCAGGATTCACGCTAAAAAGCAAGGGTCGAGACGAGGGAGAATCGAATGCGTGGTTGCTCCGGGCGCCTCGATCCCAAATCGCGGAGTCGTACCGCGCGTTTCGCACAGCTCTGTTACTGACCCGAGCTGAACATCCTCCACGCGTCATTCTGTTCATGAGTGGATCGCCCGGAGAGGGGAAGTCGACCACCTGCCTCAACACTGCGGCGGCATTTGCGCTTCAGGGGGATCGTGTTCTCTATCTCGATGCAGACCTGCGGCGCGCGCAGGCTCACAGATTCTTCAACTGCTCCAACGACGCCGGCTTAAGTAACTGCCTGGCGAGCGGACTCGCATTTCCCGAAACATTAAAACCTTATTCCGGCATTCACTCGCTCTTCCTTTTGCCCGCCGGACCTCATCCTCCGAACCCATCTGAGCTGCCTGGCTCGAAGCGTTTCGCCGAACTTCTTGCCGAGCTAAGAACGCATTTTGACTACATTTTTATCGACAGCCCACCCGTTCTATTAGTTACGGATGCACAACTGATCTCACCCCTGGTGGATGGATTTGTCCTGGTCCTGCGATCGAACAAAACATCTAAACGGTTCCTGGAGCGATGCCTCTCACTGATGCACACCGCAAAGGCCCCGGCTCTTGGAATCGTGATGAATGCGCTGAATCTGCGGTCGGCAGGGTACTCGGGGTACGGAGATTACGGCAGCGGGAGTGGTTACTATGCCGGCTAAAGATAGCGTTCCAATGCGCCGAATGGATGCTGCGGGCGGTTGCGCACTCGTTGGCTTGATTTTGGCATTCATATTGCCGGCTCAGGGCCTCTGTCAGCAAGGTGCGGCGGTCTCGGCCAACGTTGACGAGAACGCCCTCGCGGCGCGGCGCGCGCAACTGCCTATCGCCGCCGGGGTCAACCCTGTGCCTGAGGGATTTGAAAATCTCAAGCTCGCCGATGGTTCTCTGTTGCAGTTGGACATTTACGGCATTCCAGAAATGTCCGCGCAGTTGCGCATCGACGCTCGTGGGGATGTGATAATCCCGTTGATTGGGGCTGTCCCTGTTGCGGGAGACACGGTAGCACAAGCGCAGGATGAGATCGCCAAAGCATTCGCCGATCGTGAAATCCTCAAAGATCCGCAGGTGATCCTCAACGTCCTTCAATTTTCGGCAAGAAACATATCTGTTCTGGGTGAAGTCCAGAGTCCAGGCCGCATTCAACTGCTGGGTCCGGAATCGCTCGGCGATGTGCTGGCTTTGGCGGGCGGGGAAACGATCGCCGCGGGGAATGACATCGAAATTCAACACCGCGCCGCCAACGGAGAAACAGAGTCGCGCCACGTTGAATATGCGCAAGGCAAGGACCCTGCCAATCTCCAGAGCACTCTCGTGGAGCCTGGCGACACGGTTCTTGTGCAAAGGGCAGGCATCATCTATGTCCTCGGCGCCGTGAATCGCCCGGGCGGATACCTCATGGTGAATGGGGGCACGCTCAATGTGGTGCAAGCTATCTCGCTGGCAGGCGGACAAACCCTGCAATCTTCTGCGTGCTGCGCCATCGTCGTTCGCAGACAAGGGGACAGTTTTGTGCAGATCAAGGTTCCTCTGGGCAGGATGGAGAAAGGCGACGCTCCTCCGGTTCCCCTTCAGCTCGACGATGCACTCTATGTTCCGGCAAGCGCCTGGAAATCATTCGTGATTAACGGATCCAATGTTCTCAGCGCGGCGGCGTCCGCCTCGATCTACGCTGCCGCCAATAACCCTTAAATTCTCACGGAGTCAAAAGGCAACTCAATAATGAAGCGCGTCTTGCATGTGTTGTACAGCCTGGAGCGTTCCGGAATGGAAATGATGCTGTTGAACAGCAATTCGGAGTGGCGTGACCGCGGATATGAATGCGATGTCCTGGCGACTGCGGATTCCTTTGGTCCGCTCGCAGAACAGATGCGTGGATGCGGCTATGCTGTCCATCACCTCCCATTTCGTAGCCAGCTCTCACTTCTTCCGAGACTTGATTTCGTCCGAAGATTCTTTCGTCTTTGTCAGTCTGGATACGATATCGTTCATATTCATTCCGAAGCCGGATCGCCGCTCTTCGCACTTATCGCCTCGCTGGCGGGCGTTGAGCGTATCGCCGTGACCCCGCACAACACCTTCAGGTTCCGCGGTTTTCTGCGCTTTAGAAAGCTCTGCGAACGGCATTTCGTACGCCTGCTTGGCGGGCGCTTTGGAATGATCAGCGATGGGGTTTCCGCATGCGAGTGGGACAGGTTCAGGAATAAGGGCATCCGAATTCGGAATTGGTTCAACGTATCCAGATTCAGACTCCCGGTGCCGCTTGAACGAGCCGCGGCTCGGCAGTCTCTCGGCGCACGACCTGAAGACTTCGTCATCGTTTCGGTCGGAAACTGCAACGCGGCAAAGAACCATGAGTCGATCCTTCGCGCTATTCCGCTGTTGCCCTCCACGTTGCAACCACTCTATATTCACATTGGGCGCGAAGAGCCAGACCATCCGGAACACAGGCTGGCCAACAAGCTGGGAATTCTGGACAAGGTCCAATTCCTTGGATCGCGGGCGGAAGTTCTGCCGTTCCTGTGGGCCGCGGATGTTTTCGTCATGCCCTCGCTCCACGAGGGACTCGGCATAGCTGCAATTGAGGCCGTTGCATCCGGCGTTCCGCTGGTCTGCTCGCATGTAGATGGGCTCGCTGACATCGCAGCTGCAACAAACAATACAGTCCTTACGGGTACCACCGCGGAGGCAATTGCCGAAGGAATTGCCCGCGTCGCTGCACTCTCATTGACAGAACGACGTAACCGTACTTTGGCAGACGGCCGCTTGGTCCGAGAGTTTTTCTCGATTCGCAACGGCGTGCAAAGCATCATCACCGGTCTCTATGCGGAAGACACACAGAGTCCGCCAATCTTAGAAAAAGTCTGGAGGCAATCATGAAGATTGCACTCTGCGCTCCCGCAGACATTCACTCTCTCGCGCATTTCACTGGCCAGGATACCGATGGGATAGCACCGGGCCTTGGTGGTACGGCAACTACTCCGCTGGTTGCTGAGCTACTCAATCGCGGCCATGATGTTACGCTGTACACGCTGAGCAAGGGCCTTGCGAAGGAACAGGTCTACCGCTTCCGGAGCTTGCGGGTTTTCGTTGGCCCCTTTCGCGAGCGTCGTCTGGCTTGCACCTACTATTGGCCCGAGATCGGCTATCTTCAGCGGGTTATTAGGGCCGACACACCGGCCTTCGTTCACGCGCACTGGACTTATGAATGTGCCCTCGGCTCGCTCCGCTCAGGCGTTCCCACGGTTACGACCATTCACGATCTTCCTTGGAACGTACTCCGCTACTATCGCGATCCGCATCGCGCCGTGCGTCTTCTCATGGCGTATGAGGTGGCTCTTCGCGGTCGGCATTTCACGGCAGTTTCCGAAGGCGCAGCATTGCACTTTACCCAACACATCAAACCGGGAGCGAAGATCGAGGTTATTCCGAATGGATTGTCCGATGAAGTGTTTGCCTTGGGCCGTCATCCAAGGCAGGAGAGTGGCATCGGAATTGCTTTCGCAACTATTCTTCAGGGCTGGTCTCGCCGAAAGAACGCCGAAACGGCGCTGAAGGCATTCGATATTCTTCGTCACCAACTCCCGGGGGCGCGCCTTGTGATGTTTGGCATCGACTACGAGCGGGGTGGCCGTGCCCATCAATGGGCAAAAAATATGAACCTCGACAGGAATGTTTTCTTCGCCGGCCCGGTACCTTACTCCAAGCTTTTACAGCGAGTCAGCGAAGAGGTCGACGTGGTTGTGCATCCTTCTCTCGACGAAGCATTTTCGATGGCAGCGCTGGAGACAATGGCGCTTCGGAAAGCTCTTATTGCCGGGGAAACAACGCCGGGAATGCGGGAGATGTTTGGAAGCGGAGGCGGCGGCCTTGTGGATGTGAAAAGCCCAACGGCTATTGCGCAGTCAATGCTCCAATTGGCGACCAATGCAGACTACCGCCATCATCTATCGAATCGCAGTTATGAACGTGCCTTCAAATACTATCGCCTCAGTTCAGTCGTGGATCACTACGAAGCTCTCTATAGACGTATGCTACAAGTCCAAACGGCGCGCACTCCTGCCATTCAGTCTGCCGCAAAAGTTGCGGCTGCACATCCGCACGTACCTTTGGGTGCTTAGTCGGCATTTTCCGGAGTCTCGATGTTTGCTCTGCTGGCTGCAGTTGCCATATTCGGAGTCGCTTTCTTGTCCATCTATCTCATGGCGCGCCATGTCGAGGTGGGACTGTTCAGCCTGCTTGCCGTCAACTTTCTCAATCTCACTTTTGGCATGAACGCGACCGCCTTCGGCCGTCTCCACCTGAACGTTCTGGATGCGGTATACATCGGCATTCTTATCGCCGGTCTCTTTCGTTGCCTGCGAGGAATCAGATTTCTCAATGCATCCCGCATGCTTGCAATCGGCTATCTGCTCGTTTTCGCATCGAGTTTCGCGCGTGGATTCTACGCGAATGGACCCTTTGCGGCAGCCAATGAAGGGCGGGGCTTTGTTGGCCCGCTACTCGCAATGCTCTATTTTCTCGACGCACCCGTCGATGAGAAATCCGTCAGACGCTATGTTCAGGGGTATCTGGTATTCGGCGCGGCGCTCTGCGTTGTCGCGATTCTCGCGGCTGCGGGTCTTCCCGTTGGCACATCTGCATGGGCACATTCTGCCATTGCAGCAGCGGATCATCGCTACCTGCCATCCAGTGCTGCGGCGGCCATTGGCGTCTGCGGCTTTTTCGCACTGGCTCGCGCTTCGTACTACGGGCATGGTTTCTTGGCCCAACTACAGGCGCCGGCATTTTTTCTTGTCGCCATTTACCTGCGACACCGCACCGTCTGGATGATGCTTCTCATTGGGGCTTTAGCACTTCTGTTTGTCAATGGCCGGCTCTTTCGCCGCATCCTACCGGCCGCGCTTCTTGCCTTGGTGGCCGTTGTTGGGATCGTGCTCTATGAAGATGGCAATGCAAACTTTGCAGGTGAGAGCGAGTTCTCCACCTCTGCGTCGAATGCGAACACCTTGTATTGGCGAGTTAATGGCTGGCAGGAGTTCCTTTTCGATTCAGACCAGACTCTGTTCACTGTATTGTTGGGCCAACCGATGGGAAGCGGTTGGTGGCGGACTGATCCTGAGAGTTACCTGGTCCAGACCGCTCCACCGCATAGCGAATATGTCACGGAGTATCTCCGCGTGGGGATGGTCGGATTGTTCTTTCTCAAGTTATTTTTGTTCGGACCGCTCGTCGCATTGTGGCAAGCGCGGAAAGGAAGCATCGAGGCAATCTATCCTTGCACTTCAATTTGGGTTGTAGTCATCTCTATCACGCTGGTCTACGGCATCACCTACAGTATTGAGCCGGAATCGTACGCTCTGCTCGGCATCGCCAGCGCGATCGCGCTCCGCGCGAGATTACCCGAAGAGTCGTGTGCTTCGGACGAGCTTGCGCAATGGAGCGTCGATTCATCTGCCGAATTTGCTGGTTAGCTCAGGAGAATAAGTGTTCATATATCGAGTTGCTGTCCTAATTACTTCCCATAATCGCCGAGATCTGACCCTTGCGTCGTTGAATTCGCTGGTTCGACAGCGAAGTGTGGAAGGCGTTGAGATTGAAGTGTTCCTCGTGGATGACGGCAGCGTCGACGGCACGGACAAGGCGGTCCGCTCAAAGTTTCCCGAGGTTCACGTACTCGACGGCGATGGCACTCTGTTTTGGAACGGAGGCATGCGCCTGGCATTCGCGACTGCAATGCAGAAGGGGTTCGACGCCTACATTCTGTTCAACGACGATACCATTCTTTACAAAGATGCATTGGATCGCGTCGTCTCTCTCGCACGCGAACGACTCACATCAGGCGTTCCAGCCATAGTCGCCGGGAGCACGCGCTCGCCCCTAACCGGTAAACAAAGTTTTGGCGGCTTCCTGAAGCGGACACACGGGATAACCCTAAAGCTCGAGATGATCGAAGCACACCCCTCCAAGTCAATTCCCTGCGAAACGATGAATGGCAACTTCGCTCTGATTCCTGCCGAAGTGGCGAACGTCGTCGGGAACCTCGAAGCCACCTTTCAGCATCAATTCGGAGATCTCGATTACGGACTGCGCGCAAAGCAAGCGGGTTTCGAAGTGATTGTGATACCCGGCTACATTGGGGATTGCTTCAGCAATGATTTTCACGGCACTTGGCGCGATTCGACCATTTCTTTTGCATCACGCTGGCGTCACCTGAAGTCCCCGAAAGGCGTCCCGCTCAAGGAATGGGTGCTCTTCACGCGCCGTCATTTCGGCTGGAGATGGTTGCACTACTCCCTCTCCCCCTACGTGAAGACGATCCTTTCAATTATGGCGCCGAAGAATCCGTGGCGGCGTGTCAAAGCGCTTTCGGCGCCTGGAAGGTGATGGCCTTGACTTCAAAAACGTCGGGCATCGCTGCCTCTGCAATCTCTGGAATTCAATGGAGCTATTTCGGTGGAATCGGTTCCAGTCTGTGCTCCCTAATCATCGGCATCGTTCTTGCTCGTATCCTGGGGCCGAAGCCATACGGGCAAGTCATTATTGCCAGCACTATCTACGGGTTTCTTAATCTCTTCATCGACGGCGGCTTCAGCCAGGCTCTCATTCAGAAGCGAACACTTGATCCACTGGAGATTCGGAAGACTTTTACGTGCCAGGTGGGGCTCGGAGTTTTGACAACCGGCGTCGTCTGTTTCCTCGCTCCGTGGATCGCGCGGCTGTTCCGCGATCCTTTCGCGACGCGGGTGATTCAGGCGATGGCTTTGATGATCGCCATCCAATCGGCAGGATTGGTTTCCGCTGCGCTCCTGCGGAGAAGAATGCAATTCAAGGTTGTTCAATGCGCGGGAATCGCGAGCTATCTGGTCGGCTATGTCGTGCTCGGCATTCCGCTCGCGTTACTTGGAGCAGGCGTCTGGAGTCTGGTGACCGCATGCCTCGCTCAATGCCTTCTCAATTCCACTTTTCTCTTTGCCGCAGTGCGTCATTCCGTTGCGCCGAGCTTCGGCCTGCCTGATCGATTTACGAGCAGATTTGGCGGCACGATCATCGCGAACAATCTCGTCAATTGGGGTCACTCGAATCTCGACAATCTCGCCGCGGCTCAGCTTGGGCCGATCGGGCTCGGGCTCTACGGGCGCGCTTGCAACTTCGCATATCAACCTGCCAACGCAGCCGTCACGGGTCTGCAGTCGGTGCTCATTTCGTCTGCCGCAAAGTTGCAGGACCGGAAGCGCCTGATGCGCGACCTGACTCTGTGCATCCTCGCGATTATCTTTGGCGTGCTAGGTTCCGCTTATGCTGCGTTCGCGCTGACTCCGGAAACCACCATCCTTGGCTTATTCGGCGACAAATGGATTGCCGTCGTCCCGCTGATGCTTCCGCTCGCGATGGCTATGCCGTTTTACGCAGCGCATTGCCTTCTCGGTCCCATCTTATGCGGGCTGGGGCGGCCCGAGCTTGAGTTTTGGCCGCAGGCCATCAGCTGCGGTGTTGCAGCAATCGCCTTCTTCGCGGCCGCGCGGTTTTCGCTTGCGACAATTGCCTGGGCGCTGCTTGGCGTCATGCTTTTTCGATTTGGCATGATCGCAGCTTTCGCCTTCCGGTTGCTTCAGCTGTCCTGGGTCAAAGTGCTGCAGGTGCTCGCTGGGAGGATTGGATTCTCCGTTGCTTTTGGCGGCTCTGCCTGGTGTCTCGATCATACACTTCGCATCCCTTTTCATTTCACCGCGGCGCCTCGGCTTATAGCACTTCTTGTCTTTTGCACAGTCTCGCTCGGCTTGTCCATCTGGTGTGCTGGAGACCTGGTCTTCGGTTCCGATGCGACTCGCTTTCTTCTCAATTACGCGCTGCATCTTCCTACTCCTTATGTGAAGCAGCTTCGCATCCAGGCCCATCGATGTGGGAAAACCACTATCGCGGGTCTGGAGATCGGTCAATCTGACCCCACCGGAGTCATCGCATGAGATTCGTCGTAGCCCAACGAAGCGGCCGCCGTGGCGAGGGCCTCGGCAACGAAATGATCCCCTGGGCCAAAGGCTGGATCGCAAGCCAGGTGCTCAACGCGCATCTTGTGGGTCCTTCGATGGGAATAAACAAGCGGCGCTATTGGCGCAATTTTCGAACTTCACGGCTCGACTTTGTTCTGGAAGACGCACTCTTGCGCCTGCCCCATTTCGCTTTCACCGAAGAAGACTATCTCGCCACCGGAAAGGTTGGTTTTGGTGAGGCAATCTCGAAGTGGACCTCGTCTCGCGGTATCGCAACAAGGCGGTCCTTTGTCGTCAGCGTTGGAGGAATGTGGGGCGGCTATGGGGCCATTCGAAGTGCGCGACTATTTCTGTGGTCGCGCCTGTTGGAGAGCCGCGATGCGCTGCGGAACATATACCAGGTCATCTCGAAATTGGACCGGAGCAAGATTCTCGTTGCGGTACACATGCGTTCGGGCTGCGAGGGATTCACGACATCAACTCCGGGCACCAGTCAACGCGGGAAATTCAATCTCCAGATTCCAGGCGACTGGTATCTATGGGTCTGCAAAGTACTAAAGAAGAGATTTCGGGATAGGGTTCAGTTTTGGTTCTTCGCCGATCACAAGAATCCGGATTGCGAAGAAGCGATCCGGCGCTTCAATCCTTCACAGTTCGCGCAATCCGGGCTTACTGAGTGCAGCGATCTTCTGTTGATGGCGCAGGCAGACCTTCGTGTTTGTTCGGTCTCATCCTACAGTCTTGCGGCGAGTTTTTTGTCGGAAGGTCCGTATGTATGGTACGAACCTCAGCTTACGTTGAGCGAGGGCCTCTACACGTTATGGGGCAATGAAGAGGCTCAAAAGGACCAGGGGTCGCCGACAGCTCTCAGCAAAGAATTCGTTCGTAAAGCCGCTGCTCGAGATGTTGGCGGGTGTTTGCCACACAGCTTCCTCGGTGCGCCGATGGACTTTGGTGACCCGCTGCCGGAATATCTCGTCGAACTTCTCGAGCAACGATTGGGCGAGCACGATTCCCGAACAAACCTTCTCGAATACGGGTGTGTGGCGCAGTTTCCGTCACGCATGGATGGGAAGCAGGATGAACAAGCGGCGTGGCTGGCCGGGAAAGGCTACGGCCAATGAATCTTGTGGTGATTTCTCATGCATACCAGAATGAACGTTATCTTTCCACGCTTGAAGCGATCGCGAAGCAGCCGAGCTTTGAGGTGACCCTGATCCATCCGGAAATGTACAAAGGAGAAATGTGCGCCTGGACGATCTCACACACAGTTCACAAAATTCCTGTTCCGGTGCGATTCGGCACTCGGCAGGGTACATTTCTCTATCATCCGCGAGGTCTGGCCAAGGCTCTCGATCAAGCGCATCCCGACGTCATTCTCCACGAGCAGGAGGTGTACGCGCTCGGGGCCGCTCATGTTGCCTTTGCCGCTGCAAGGCGATCGATTCCGCTCGTGATGTTTGTTTGGGAGAATGTCAGCCGATCGCTAGCCATGCCACGGCAGGTCCTCAGCCGGTATGTTCTCGGCAAGGCGAGTGGTGTAATCGCGGGCAGCGATCAGGCGATGCAAGTCCACCATGACTTGGGGTTTCGCGGAGCGACTGCGGTGATCCCGCAGATGGGCGTAAGCGCTTGTGTCAATCCGATCTACGGAAGAAGAAACCGGAGCGCCTTAAAAGTATGTTTTGTAGGCCGCCTTCTACCGTGCAAAGGCGTCGACTGCCTGCTTCGCGGGGTTGCCGATCTGCGTCGTCGCGGCTTATCCGTCTCATGCACAATCGCCGGTCAAGGTCCCGAACTTCCAAGGTTACAGGCCGCTGCACAACAACTCGGCATTCAGAACCGTGTGTTTTTTTGCGGCCAATTATCAGCGGATGCAGTGCAAAGCCTATTGCGATCGAGCGATGTGCTGGTCCTTCCGTCTCGCCGAACCGATGTGTGGCAGGAGCAATTTGGACTCGTTCTCACGGAAGCAATGGCTGAAGCCACGGTGACGGTCGGAAGCAGGACGGGAGCGATTCCGGAGGTGATCGGTTCGGAAGATCTCCTGTTTGAAGAGGATGATTTTCGAGACCTCGCGCGCACTTTGGAACGCCTCGCCTGTGATCCTCACATTTATCTCGACTGTCAGCACCGCCTTTGGAAACGCGCGCGGGATGTCTATAGTGCCGATCAGCTAGCCGCGCAACGAGTCGAATTTCTTCGAGAGGTGCTTCAGGAGGCCCGCCAAAAGAATCCTAAGAGATTTCTCGGATGCGACCAGCTTGAGGTACGAGCAAGATGAGGATCCTCTTTGTCCATAATCGATATCAGCAAACGGGCGGAGAAGACTCGGTGGTGCAGGCGGAGAACCGTCTGCTCTCGCGGATGGGCCACGAGGTCGAGGTTTGGGAGGAAAGCAACGATTCGATTTTGAGCCGGATAGATGCGCTCGTGACGGGCTTTCAGAGTGTCTATTCGTTCGAGCACGCGCGGAAAATGCGCGAACACATTCGCTGCTTCCAACCCGACGTCGTGCACATTCACAACTTTTTTCCGCGCCTCTCGCCAGCGATTCAGCTTGCGTGTCTTGGCGCAAGTGTTTCGGTCGTCCAGACGCTGCATAACTTCCGCCTGCTTTGCCCCGCTGCGACATTCCACGCAAGGGGCAAGGTTTGCGAGGACTGTATGGGAAAATCCGTTCCGTGGCCTTCGGTTTTGCAAGGTTGCTACCGAAACAGTAGGATGGCAAGCGCCGCGGTCGCCAGCATGTTGTCGGTGCACCGGGCACTCGGGACGTGGCGCCGTTCGGTCTCTCGCTTCATTGCCCTTTCGGAATTTGCTCGAGCCAAATTCATTGCGGGTGGGCTGCCTGCGGACAAAATAGTCATCAAGCCAAATTTCGTCGACTCCGATCCCGGCATCGGCTCGGGCCGGGGAAATTTCGCGCTCTTTGTCGGACGATTCGTTGAGGAGAAGGGAATCGGCACTTTGCTTGCGGCCTGGAGTCGGCTTTCGGTCAAGCCGAGGCTCAAGATTATTGGCGACGGTCCTCTTGCCCCTGCTGTGGCCAATGCAGCTGCGGCTATCCGAGAGATTGAATGGCTTGGCCCACGCAGCAAGGAAGAAGTCTTGCGTGCGATGGCAGAAGCCAACGTTTTGATTCTCCCATCCACATGGTACGAAGGCTTTCCGCTTGTGGTTGCGGAGGCTTTTGCGGCAGGTCTTCCCATTATCGCGTCGCGCATTGGCGGCCTGGCGGAATCCGTCTCCGATGGGCACACCGGATGGCTCGTTTCGCCCGCCAATCCAGATGAATTGAGCAACGTCGTAAGCCGGGTATTTTCTCGACCTCAGGAACTTCAAGCTATGCGTCTTCGGGCTCGCTCTGAATTCGAGCGCAAATATACCGCTGAGGCAAACTACGCACAGCTGCTCGATATTTATGAAGCAGCCATGGCAAGTTGCCCGGCCGCGCTCCGACTTTGGCAGTCGGCGGCGGTCTAGCAACATGAGCTGAGCATCCAATCTGCGCGGAATCAGGGTCTCCTTGGGTTGTTGATTGTCCACATCCCAAAATGAGTATGTCGGCATTGCCGCGTCGCCGCTTCGTCTGGCTCTAAAGCGATAGGATGGGAGTTTGGAGAGAACGATGCCGAGAGTCCTCGACGGCGCTGCCATTGCCGCCGCGATCAAGCAGGAAGTTGCAGAGGAGGTTCGTGCGCTTAGCGCACATGGGATTCGACCAGGCCTGGCCGCGGTGCTGGTCGGCCATGTTCCTGCCTCGGAAATTTACGTCCGCAGCAAAGTGCAAACTTGTGCAGAGCTGGGTCTCTTCAGCGAACTGATCACGCCACCGGACACCGTCACGACCGAGGAGATGCTCGATATTGTCGCTGCCCTGAACGACCGCGACGACATCGATGGCATTTTGATTCAATTGCCATTGCCGAAGCAGGTCGACGCCAAAGCTCTGCTCGATGCTGTTTCGCCAAGCAAAGACGTGGATGGATTTCATCCCGTGAATGCGGGCCGATTGCAGGCCGGCCGGCCGGCGCTCGCACCCTGCACACCTGCGGGCGTGATTGAGATTCTCAAACGCAGCAATCTTCCCATCAGCGGCCAGCACGCGGTTGTGGTGGGGCGCAGCGACATCGTAGGCAAACCACTAGCCATGCTTCTGCTACATCAGAATGCGACGGTCACGATCTGTCATTCCAAGACGCGGGACCTTGGCGCCGTTACGCGCGAAGCGGACATTCTTGTCGCCGCCATCGGACGGCCTGGATTCATTGAGCCGGAAATGGTCAAGCCGGGCGCAACATTGATTGACGTGGGCATCAACCGGCTCACCACGCGCGAAGAGTTCGATCGCTTTTTTGTGGGCGACGCCAAGCGCGAAGCAGCGTTTGCCAAGCGCGGATCGACGATCGTAGGGGACGTGCATCCCAAGGCCTTCGAGCGAGCGGGTGCTTACTCACCGGTGCCCGGTGGAGTGGGTCCGTTGACGATCGCCATGTTGATGTCGAATACCGTGCGTGCGGCCAAAATGCGTCGAGGGCTGGAGTAATGCTGAGGGTCGGCCTCACCGGTGGCCTGGGCAGTGGCAAGAGCACTGTGGGGAGCTACCTCCGCGAGCTCGGCGCTCAAGTGATTGAGGCCGACGAGATGGGGCGCGCGCTGATGGAGCCGGGCCAAGCGGTTTTTGCGGAGATCGTTCGCGTCTTCGGACCCGAAGTCGTTGCTGCGGACGGCAGGTTGGACCGCGCTCGTCTCGCCGAGTTCGCGTTTCGTGGGGGACGGCTGCAGGAGCTGAATGCGATTGTGCATCCCGCAGTGATTGAACAGCAACGTGTGTGGATGAACGAGATTTTTGCGCGCGATCCTTCGGCTGTAGCAGTGGTCATTTCGGCGCTCATCTTTGAAGTGGAACGCGATACCCGCGCGCGTGGGGAAACAGACGGACTCCTGGCAGATTGGCGTCGCCGCATCGATCGCGTTGTGCTGGTCACGGCGCCGGATGACCTGAAAATCCTGCGCTATGTGAATCGGCTTGGCCTTCCCGACGATCGACGCGCCGCAGCCGACGCGCGCTCGCGGCTGGCGCACCAGATTCCCGATGCGATCAAAGCAACTCGTGCGGACTATCTTTTGGAGAATCATGGGGATAAACAGGCTCTCCGCGCGCATGTGGAAGAATTGTGGCGGCGGCTGGTCGCCGAGAACAACAAAGTTTCCCCGCGCGGTTCTCTAGAATAAGAAGCAATAGCCGCAACTGCTCCCCAAGGGAACTATGCCGTGTTGCGGCCGTATCTGTAAGGAAAGGTCTTTTGGTTCGCGAGTATGAAACTGCGTCATTTTGTCTTGATTATCATTTTCGTGGGCGTGTTCTGGTACCTGACCTCCCATTTGCCTTCGCATTTGCGCGATCTTCCTCTCGTTCGCAGCCTGCGTAATGCGGACTCTCCGCTGCAACTGACGGAGGCCGATGCAGCACCTGCCTACGACGCCGACGAGCAGAACAACATCGCTGTTTATAAACGTGTGGTGCCTTCGGTGGTCAACATTACGTCGCGGCAGGTTGTCTTCAATTTCTTTTATGGAGCGGTGCCGCAGGAAGGGCAGGGATCGGGGTTCATCCTCGACCGGACGGGTCACGTGCTAACCAATTTCCATGTGATTGAAGGCGCGAACCGCGGCATCGACGTACAACTCAGCAACAAGCATCATTACACGGCCAAGGTGGTCGGCACCGACAAGGTGCACGACCTTGCTCTGTTGCAGATCGATGCGCCGAGTCTTGAGCCGGTGACGCTTGCCGATTCAAGCCAATTGGCAGTTGGACAGAAGGTCTATGCCATCGGCAATCCATTCGGGCTGGGCGGCACCATGACGCGAGGCATCATCAGCTCGATCCGCACGCTGGGCGGCGAGGGCGGCTCGCACATTGAAGACGCGATCCAGACCGATGCGGCCATCAATCCCGGAAACTCCGGCGGACCGCTGTTGAATTCGCACGGCGAGGTAATCGGCATCAACACGATGATCGCTTCAAACGGCGCGGAACAGAGCTCGGGGATAGGGTTTGCCATTCCGATCAACACGGCGAAGGCGGTGCTTTCCGACCTGACGCGTTTTGGCCGCGTCAAGCGGCCTTCGCTGGGCATCGTGTCGTACGCGATTGGGCCTGATCTCGCGCAGCAGATGGGGCTTGCCGCAGAGTACGGAGTCTTGATCCAGAAAGTGATTCCGGGCGGCGCGGCGGAGAGGGCAGGCTTGCACGGCGGCAATGAACGAGCGTACGTGGGCAATACGGAGATCCTTCTGGGAGGCGATTTGATTGTGGGGATCGACGGCCACGAGGTGACCGATCCTCAGGACATCGCATCGGTGCTGGAGAAGCACCAGGCAGGCGACACCATCAGCGTGACGATTCTGCGCGGACGACGCCAGATGACGCTGAAACTGATTCTAGGCGAAGCGCAGGCGTCTATTACCTAATTCAATTGCGTCCACTAAAGGTTGAAGCGGGCCGCTCCTCATCGGTGCGGCCCATTTCTGTTTGCTTGCTCAGAACTTGACGCCGAGGGTTCCGAGAAATGCCTGAAGCTGCGGCCAGATGGCCTTCAGATCCGTGACTGTTTGCAGGTCCAACGGAATGTTGAGCGGATTGGCGGCTGCGCCGGCAAGTTCTGACAGAGGCTTCTCTACTGCGCCTACGAGGGTGGCGAGAGCGGCCACCACAGCAGGCGTTGCCTGCATTGCTTTGTTTGCGCCGGAAAGCCACTTGAGTGCGTCCTCGGCTCCAATTTCAATGCCTTTTTCGATATTTACCAGAATATTGGCCATCGCGATTGATCCTCTTCCTTCGGTCAGCGGCCTGGCGCGTGTGCGCTGACCGCCGACTTGTTTTCTCGGCAGTTCTCCCCGGCGAGAGGGCGTGGTTGCGCCCTCTTCTGGAAAGAATCGCCGCACAGACAAGCAGAGCCGCATCGCTGCAGATTTTCGCGGCGATGGATTCGGTTTTCTGCTGGTTTGGTTATTTCTCTAGTTTAGGGATCGGCGTTCTAAATTCCGCAATCCGTGCAATGGAAAGAATGAGCGTGGATTCATGCAGATCGGCCGATTTCGATAATGTGCGGCCTTGACACTGCAAATCCACGCAGCGCCTTAGTTCTCAAATCTTAAGTAGACGCACGTGTTCGGGCGCGGCTGCCAACGCCAACTTTCCGTCGAGCGTCCCGAGCGGAAGGTCTTGGCGCGTTGCAAGCTCCAGGTACGCTGCGTCGTACACACTCAATTTGTACGCACGCGCCAGCCTCAAAATTGTTTTTCCATCGCCCAGTTCCGCGATACGAATTGCCATGCGCGCGAGGTGATGCAGAAAGGCATCCGCCTCGTCAGCCGCGATGCGCTTCCGGCGTTCTGCCACTACAAGAAGATTCCGGATTTCGTACCACCAGAGCGGCGGCACAATCGCGCCACTCGACTCGGTTCTTGTGAGCAAACGGTCAGCCATGCGGCTGCTTTCATCCGGCAGGGCCCAAGCGGCTACAACGGAGGCATCAAGGACAAACGACAATCAGAACCTCCGGCCTGCCTGTTTGGCAGAGAGAATCTCCGCGACGGTCATTCCTTTGCTTCGGCGGCCGATGGCGCGAATGGCGGCGGCCGCGTCTGCAGCCTCTTCATTGCGCGCGTCTGTGTCAGGCACGATCCGGGCAATCGCGCGGCCATGGCGCGTAAGGCGAAAACTCACTCCGCGCTCGACCTCATCGAGGAACTGAAGGAGTTTCGCTTTAGCCTCGGTGACGGGAATTTCGCGCATTTTGTCTCTCCGAGAATGACCACAATTTATGGTTAGATTATACACCGTCGCTGCTAATGAGAAACGTCACCCGCAAAAATGCGAACGTACCACCGTCCGTGAATCTCCCATTCACCGCTGGTCACCCGCGCGATCGCTTCGCTATAGGCGACGTGTTCCTCGACCAGAATGCGCTCGGCGAGCGTATGCGCATCGTCGTCGTCCAGCACCGGGATCGCACGCTGCAAAACGATGGTCCCATGATCCAGGCGCTCATCGACAAAATGGACCGTGCAGCCTGCCCATTTCACGCCGTAGTCAAAGGCCTGCTGCTGCGCATCGAGGCCCGGAAATGCGGGCAGCAGAGACGGATGAATGTTGAGGATGCGGTTGGGAAAGGCGGCGATGAATTCCGGCGAGAGCAGCCGCATGTAGCCGGCCAGGCAAACGAGGTCCACGCGGTGTTCGCGCAGGCAGGCGAGGACGTCGGCATCGTGTTCCGCGCGCGCTCTGCCTTTGGAGACGAGCACTGCGTGCGGTAGACCCAATTGCTGCGCTTCGAAGATGCCGAATGCTTCGGCCACATTCGAAATCACAACCGCGATCTCGACGCCTTTAAGCTGTCCGCTGCGAATCGATTGTGCGATGGCCTTGAAGTTTGACCCGCGGCCGGAAAGGAGGATTCCCAGTCGAACAGGTGGGCCGCCTTCGGCCCTCGGAGATGGAGCATCTTTAGATGCATTCGATTCTCCGTCTGCCGGTGTCACGTGTAGTGCACCCGGTGATCGCCCTTCACCACTCGGCCAATGACATAGAACTTCTCTTCTGCGCGATCCAGAAGGTTCTTTGCGCGCGTGAATTTGTCGGCCGGAATCGCCGTGATCAGGCCAATTCCCATGTTGAAAGTGCGCATCATCTCTTCCTGCGAGACTTGGCCAAGGTCGCGTAGATGATCGAAGATGGGCAGAATCGGCCACGAACCCAGCTCGATCTGCGCTGCCGTTCCCTTGGGAAGTATGCGTGGAAGATTCTCCGTGATCCCGCCCCCTGTGATGTGCGCCATCCCCGTCGTCATCGCGGCTGCAACCAGCTTTTGAATCACGTGCAGATAGCTGCGGTGGGTCTTCATCAGCGCAGTGCCGGCTTTCTCTTTGATCGCTGTGACATATTGCGTGGTTTTGTAGCCCGCCACTTCAAACATCAGTTTGCGCGCCAGTGAGTATCCGTTGGTGTGCAGACCGGTCGAAGGCAAGCCGATGAGCACGTCGCCCGGCTTGATACCCAGGCCCGTCACCATCTTGTCGCGATCGACCGCGCCCACGATGAAGCCGGCCAGATCGTACTCGCCATCGGAATAAAAGCCCGGCATCTGCGCGGTCTCACCGCCGATCAGGGCGCAGCCATTCGCCTTGCAAGCGTCGGCGAGGCCCGTGACTACGCTTTCGGTCACTTCGGGATCCGTTTTGGCGCTGGCCAGATAATCGAGGAAAAAGAGGGGTGTTGCGCCCTGCACGGCAATATCGTTCACGCAGTGGTTGACCAGATCTACACCCACCATCTGGTGCAAGCCTAGTTCGAAGGCAACTTTCAGCTTGGTGCCCACGCCGTCGGCCGAGCTCACCAGGATGGGGTTCTTCCAGCGCTGGAGGTCGAGGCGAAAAAGCCCGCCAAAGCCGCCTATTCCACCCAGGACGTTGCGGTTAAAGGTCTTTTGCGCCAGATACTTAATGCGGTCCTTGGCGCGGTCACCGCTGGCGATGTCCACGCCGGCGTCGGCGTATGTTACGGATTTTGCTTTGGATTCGTCGGGCACGCTGTGGCTTTCTGCGGAAAGGTCGATTTTAGCAGGATTTGGAGGCGGGACGCGGCGTGCCGTAGCACAGGAACATGTTCACATC